>Ga0164297_10000358_pt1 | contig 57517 bp, 52 predicted proteins | sample GEODES058metaG_FD_113539 | JGI IMG/M metagenome (GOLD analysis project Ga0164297, IMG submission 113539) | Dystrophic lake water microbial communities from Trout Bog Lake, Wisconsin, USA - GEODES058 metaG | ecosystem: Environmental > Aquatic > Freshwater > Lake | place: USA: Trout Bog Lake... | reverse complement strand
TGGTCCGGCAAAGGCGCGTTGCCGCAGTTGCGCGAGCGCTTTCCCGATATCGAACTGTGGGCCAGCGAACAGGAATGCGGCGTCGGCACCAACGACTGGCACTATGCCCGCTATGGCTGGTCGTTGATGAAACGCTATTTTGCAGCGGGCGCCTCTGCCTGGGATTACTGGAACATGGTCATGCCCCGGGGCGGTATGAGCGGCTGGGGCTGGCCGCAGAATTGCCTGATCGAAGTCGATACCCGCGCCGGAACATTCCGGCATACACAGGATTACTGGCTGCTGCGCCACATTGCCGGATCGGTGCGGCGAGGCGCGCGTGCCATCCCGGTCGACAGCTTCCTCGGGTTTGACGACCAATTGGCGTTTCGCAATCCCGATGGCTCGCTCGTGTTGATTGTCAGCAATGCGCTTGGCCAGCCACTGACCGTTCGCTACGCGCTTGGCGGAAAGCGCCTGACGCTGGTACTTCCTGCAGATTCGCTCAACACGCTGACATTCCCGGCCGCAGAGTTGACCTCATGACGCGAAACAGGCACGGGCATCGGGTGGGGCTCATCGGGTTCGGCCTTGCCGGCAAAGTGTTTCATGCTCCGCTGATTACCAGCACACCAGGTCTGGAACTGCACGCCGTAGTCACATCACGTCACGACGAGGTCAGGGCCAGCTTTCCCGAGGCGCGACTTGTCACGGATTATGCCGACGTGCTGGCCGACCCGGCGGTGTCGCTGATCGTTCTGACGACTCCAGACCATCTGCATGCCGAACAGGCGCGGGCAGCCATCGCCGCCGGCAAACACCTCGTGATCGACAAGCCGCTCGCCCCGACACTGGCCGAAGCGCGCGATATTGCTGAACGGGCACGGCAAGCCGGCACAATTCTGTCGGTCTTTCACAATCGCCGCTGGGACAGCGATTTCCTGACGTTGAGGTCGCTGATCGAAACCGGCCAGTTGGGTGACATCGTCGAATTCGACAGCCATTTTGACCGCTTTCGCCCCACCGTCGGCACCCGCTGGAAAGACCAGCGCACCGCGGGCGTGTGGCAGGATCTGGGCCCCCATCTGGTTGACCAGGCGCTGGTGCTGTTCGGCATGCCGACCGCCGTGATCACCGATCTTGCGATATTGAAACCGGGCGGTCTGGCACCCGATTATGCCCGCGCGACACTGGTCTATCCGACCCGCAGGGTCAATTTGCACATGTCGCAAACCCGCCATGAACACGGATTGCGATTTTCGGTACACGGCACCAGCGCCAGCTTTGTAAAGCATGGCTCCGATCCGCAAGAGGACCAATCGAAAGCAGGCTTGACGCCCGCTGACCCGCAATGGGGCAATGATCTTGAACCAGGGCAACTGATCCGCGCCGCACCCGACGGCGGCTCCACGACCACCAGTGTCCCCGCTTTGCGAGGAGATTACGGCGCCTATTACAGTGCAATTACCAACGCGCTTTCTGGCACAACACCCGTTCCTGTAACTGTCGCTGAGGCACTGCAAGTGATGGAAATTATCGCTGCAGGGAAAGAAAGCAGCACGATTTAGAAATGCATCACCCCTGAAATCATAAATGTCAAATCGTGACGAACCGTCACTGGTGTCCGCGCATGTAAGCGCTGATTTCTACTAAGATATCGCAACCATGAATCCCAATATTATTGGAGATACAGCGGCCTTTTATCAACGCTTTCAATCTTTGCTGTGAAACTGCGTGCTCGTAATCCGCAGAACGTTATATCTTGCAAAAAGCTCAAGCATTTTTGTGATCAACGACTTGAGCATGTACCATTCCTAATGTCACTCACCACCGATCGCATTGAGTGGCTCGAAGCGTTCACCAAAGGCGGACAAATTCGGCATCGCGATCAAGGATTGGCTATCCAGCGCGTCAAAATACGCGGCCAGATTCTCCAGGCATGTCCGTCGCTCTTCCAACGGCAGATAGGGCGTGTGGTAGGCAACGAAAGGCGCAATGACTTCGAAGCCGACGTAGCCAAGCGTTCCTTGAAAAAATGACCGCAGAAATCCGTCTACAAGCGGGCCGTGGATGCCCTCGGGCCCGAACATGTACTCCCTGCCGCCAAGACTGAATGCTGCCGTCGCACGTTTGCCGCGCATTCCCCCGCGTTCATAAATGGCCTTGCCACCATAAAACGGACCAGACACGAACACACGATCAATCCATCCTTTCATGATTGCAGGTAGATTGAACCAGAACAGGGGGAACGTAAAAACCACAAGATCCGCGGCAACCACCTTCTCGATTTCCGCGGAAATATCAGGCGCAAGGCTCCCCGTGGCAAAATTGTGCCTCTGCTCAAGCGCATAAGTAAGGTGCCCGGCATCCTTGCGGGCGCCGAAATCGTCAGGCGACAGTGTCGGGTTCCACTGCATCGCGTAAAGATCGGAATGGATCAGATCGAAACCATTCCGCTGCAAAGTAACAGCCACGGTATCACGCATCGCCGTTACGAATGAGTCTGCTTCCGAGTGCGCGTGGACGATAAGTGCTTTCATGATGATTACCCATCGCGCAAATTGGAAAAGACGAAAAGATCGATATAAATCGGACCAAAAGGCGGTCGACATACATCGACCGCCTTCTCACCCCGGACCATCGTCAAACAGATAGGGGAGGGTTCTATTTGTTGACGACCTTCTTGATTGACAATCAGTACCTTGCCCGCAGTGTCAGATACCATTCACGCGGTGGATTGTAGGTGCCCGAATAAATCGCCTCGTTGTTGGTATAGCCGGACGCGACAAAGCGCTTGTCGAACACGTTCGTCACACCGGCCTGGACCTCGAATTTGTCGTTCGGGAACTTGTAGGTCACCGAACCATTGACCATGCTGTGCGCCGGCGTTGCCAAGATCGGCGTGTTGGCTTCATCGTTGAACACCTGGCTGGTGTAAGTCCAGTCGGCACGCGGCGTCAGCGAGCCATGGCTGCCGAGGTCGATCCGATAGGACGTTCCTGCCTGCAGCGCCCATTTCGGCGTGTTGACGAACTGGTCGCTTGTCGTGAGCGGGGCACCAGGCAGAATGGTCGTATATTTTGCGTCGAGTGTGCTGGCGCTGGCGTCAAATGACCACGCTGATGTCAACTGGGTGTTAAGTTCCGCTTCGAAGCCATTGATCCGGCCGTTGCCACCGTTGGCAGTCACTGGCGATGCGGAGTTCTGGAAGGTCAGTTGGATGTTGTCATAAATCGTGTGGAATGCCGCCAGATTGAGGCGCACTCGATGGTTCAGGAACTCGGACTTCAGCCCGACTTCAGCAGTTTTGGCGGTTTCGGGACTGAAGGTCGGTGCCGGCAAGGGCTGGAACGTGGTCGTGTTAAAGTTGGGCACGGTCAGACGTGTCGTCCAGCCACCGCCCTTGAAGCCGGTCGCATAGGATGCATAGGCCATGACATGGCTGTCGAACTTGTACTCCAGCCCAAGGCGGAACGAGAAATTGTTGAATGTCAGGTGGTTCAGGCCAAGGGGATAGAGGCGATAAACATTGGTCGGATCAGGAAAAACACTGGTTGGCAGTTGCAACAACTGACCCCCGAAATCATTCTGATCGTTCTGCGTACCGGTATAATACTTGCTGTCATGGGTATAGCGCGCGCCAGCGGTCGCGCTCAGTTTTCCCGGAATGATCTCGAAGTTGTTGTGAGTATAAAGCGCATAGGATTTGGTGTCATAGGGATCATTTGAAGTCACCTGTATCAGGCCGCCGATAAATGGCACTTCATCCTGATGGTGGCCCCATTCATGGAAATAATAGGCGCCGAAGACATACTTCCACAGGCCGCCAAAACCTTTGCCAACAGCTTGAAGTTCCTCGGAAAATTGGCGCTCCTGGTCTGCAAATGTCGGATCGAGCGCAGCGATCGGCGCGCCGCCGATATCGGCGCCAAAGCTGGAGTCGAGTTTCCGATAAGCGGTGATCGACTTCAGGTTCAGGTTTTCCGCCAACTGGTAATCGCTTTGCAGGCTGAAGCCCCAGTTTTCAACTTTGTCGAAGTTCGGGCCACTGGCATAGCTTGCATCGGGATTAATGCTGCCGTTGGCATTGTGGATCACATAGCGATTGTCATAGGGCAGCATCGTCCCGGCAAGGCTGGCAAGCGATGGCTGCACGCCGGCGGGCGAAGCGGCATTGCCGCGCGGGTTGTTGCACAGCGCGGGAATGCCCGGATAGCCAGCCAAAGCGGTAAATCCGGTGATCAACTGCTGGTTGCCGGTGATGCAGGCGTTGTAGATTGCCACATAGGCCGTCTGGTTGACCTGCAGCAGCGAGAACGGCGCGGCGGCTTCGTTGACATGAAGATAGTCGACGCCGAGGCGAAAGGTCAGACGATCGGTCGGGGTAAAAAGGAATTTTGCACGAAGCGTGGTCTGATCCTGGCCACCCGCATCGCTGCGCGCGCTGTTGCTGACGACCGGAAAAGTCAGATTGCCATTTACGTTGGTATTGGTCGGCCCGCCAGTGGCTCCGTTCGTAGCGAGCAGGTAGATCGGATTCTGGTCGGTATAGCCGGTATAGGGGATCCGCTTTTGCCAGCCATCGCGGTGTTCGGTCGAGACCGAGAGGCTTGCCGACAGGACATCAGGCACCAACGGCACATCGACCGTGCCGCGAAAATCGATTCGGTTATAGCTGCCGGTCGTCGCTTCCGCCTTGAAGCTGAAGGTTTTGCCCGGGTCTTTGGTGACGAGGCTGATCGCACCACCGATCGTATTGCGCCCGAACAGCGTTCCTTGCGGCCCCTTGAGAACTTCGACCCGATTGAGGTCGAGCAGATCGACATTGGCGCCGATATTGCGCGCAAGATAGACGCCATCGATGTAAACACCGACGCCGGGGTCAAGGTTGAACGCAAAGTCGTTTTGACCAATCCCGCGAATGTAGGAATAGATCGTTGCCTGCGACCCGGCAAATGACGCCGTGTTCTTCAGCGTCACACTCGGCGCCTGCCCGGCCAGCCCTGCAAGGTCAGTAATACCTTTGGCCTGCAGTTGCTGCCCGGAAACCGCAGTGATCGCCACCGGGACCGATTGCGCGCTTTCCGCGCGCTTTTGGGCGGTCACGACAATTTCCGCCAATCCCTGTTCTGGAGCCGCAGTCTTTGCTGCGGCCTGCTGCGCAAGCGCAAGCCCTGGAGTCGTCAAAGCGACAATCACGGCAAACGAAGAAGCGCCAATCCGGAATCCAAGCATCATACTCATCCCCATGCTTATTTTTTGCGCGTGCAGGCCAACGCCTGCGGTAAAACAAAACGCTCATCAGATTTTTTGGACAGCCGGCGGTTCGCCTGAGGCGATTTCGATACAGCTTCCTCAATCCCCGATTTGCTTTGAGATTGGGCTACCGTGACGGGTTGTTACCCGCAAATACTGTTTGGCTGTCAACGCGATACGGTTTGAGTATGAAGCTTGGCCACGAGCCAGACGCTCAGGATTTCAGGTCCGGGCCAGCGGATTTGAGCCAGTAATCAAGCTGGCGGCGAGTCCAACCGACCAACCGGGCCGCTTCTGCAACATTGCCTTTGGCACGGCGCATGGCTTCGGAAATGAGTTGCGCCTCAAGCCGGGCAATAGACAGATCCGCCATCTGCACTGCATTGTCGCCCGACGAGGGCATCGCGGTTACAAGGCCGGTTTGCGCCACAGACATCGTGCTGGGTTCGCCTTCGGCCTGGCCGACAAACAGGCTTTCTATCTCGATATTGCAGCCCGGGCGCGTCAACAGAACGCCGCGTTCAAGCACATTTTCAAGTTCACGAATGTTCCCCGGCCACGAATATGCAGTCAGGGCGCGCAAGGCCTTGTCGGAAACACCACGAATAGACTTGCCGTAGCGCCGTGCCAGCCGGTCGACAAAAACCTCTACAAACAATCCGATATCTTCGCGACGTTCGCGCAGTGGCGGTATGCGGATGGGATAAGGGTTGAGGCGATAGAACAAGTCGGACCGAAAGGTCTTTGCCGCGATCGCATGCTGCAGATCGACGTTGGTCGCCGCGACGATGCGCACATCAAGCTTGCGCGCACGGCTGTCGCCCAGCCGTTCGATTTCACCCGTCTGCAAGGCCCGCAGCAACTTGACTTGCGACGAAAGCGGCATGTCGCCAATTTCATCGAGGAACAGGGTGCCGCCGTCAGCGCGTTCAAACCGGCCCGGGCGGGATTTCAGCGCCCCGGTAAAGGCACCGCTTTCGACGCCAAACAATTCGCTTTCAACCAGATCGGCCGGAATGGCACCGCAGTTGATCGCCACGAACGGACCGTCGCGGCGTGGACTGTTGTCGTGCACCCAGCGCGCAAACATCTCCTTGCCAACGCCCGTCTCGCCCTCCAGCAAAACCGTGATTGGCGTGTGCGCAGCCTGTTTGAGCAAGTTGAAAGCGCTCATGAAGGCTTTCGACCGCCCGATCAGCGAACCTGGCTCGAGGTCCTGCCGCAGATAGGCCCGCAACTGTTCAAGCTCATCCGACAGTTCCTGGATTTCGCCGGCAATATTGGACGGACGAAGGGCGACGGCAATGGGGTCGGATTCGGTGATCGGTGCCTCGGTGTCGGCAAATATCTCGCAATGGGGATCGCCCTTGCTGCGACATTTGTCCTCATGAAAATAGACAGGCTTGCCGAGGAACGAGGTCACATAGCCCGAGGCATAGCCCACCTGATTCCAGCACGTGCAATGATCGCCTTGGCCGAATTCCTCGATATGGGTTTCAGATTCCCAACTGCTCGACCAGCGAAATCGCCCTTTGAAACTTCGAGTATCAAGATCAAGTTCGCTGGAAACCATTTCAACGGTCACCACGCCTTCAAGGCTGTGCAAGCGCGGCCCCAGCAAAAACACGTCTTCAAGCGCGCCGTCACCGACGAGCGCCCGTGCCAGCAAAGCATCCTGAGCACCGGAATCAAATCCCATGCGCAGCAGCAGCGCTCCTGCCCGCTCTTCCCCCAGTGATTTGATCAATTGGTTGCGGAAGGCACCGAGCGAACGCGCATGCAGCAAAAGCATGCGCTGTTCGCCCAGCCACACCGTTCCGCTGCTCGCGTCGAAACGCAACTTTGACCAGAGGTCAATGCGATCTGCCGCGCCCTGGTCTACCTTGACTGCCATCCCGCCCTTCGCGCCGGTTTGCTTTAAACAGCTTGTCGTGAAGCTAGCAGATTGCGCACTCAGATACGTTTGAAAAGTGGGCTGCGAATTTGCTGGGCGTCGGCAGCAGAGAAAAACTTCTCCATATGAATGTCGCGCTCGAACAAGCGACCCTGCATCAGTGTCGTGACACAGGCGTCAATCATCGCGGGCGGACCGCACAGATAAGCAGTGTGTCCCCGGAAGTCATTGTCAAACAGCGATTTGGCGACCTCGTGGACAAAGCCTCGTGCGCCCTGCCAATCGCTCTCTTCGGGTTCCGCCGAAAGCGCTGGAACATAGCGAAAGTTTGGGAACCGGGCGGCCAGCGCGGCAAATTCGTCTTCATAATAGAGTTCGGACTGATCACGGGCACCCTGCAGAAGCGTTATCGCCAGTCCGTCACCTTGTTCGATCAGGTCCAGAATCATCGATCGCGGGCTGGAAAGGCCGGAACCGCCGGCGAGGAAGATCATCGGCTTGGCCGCGGATCGCTTCACAAAAAAACGCCCGTATGGTCCGGAAAGGTGGACGCGATCGCCCACGCCCAAGCGCTGATGTATCCAGGTCGTCCCCAAACCGCCGGGCACGATGCGGATATTCAATTCGATATCGGCCCCGGTCGTAGGGTTGTTGGCCAACGAAAACGCCCGCGTGCATGACGCGTCATCGCCGATCTGCAGATTGACATATTGCCCGGCCTGGAAATCCATCGAACGATCCAGGCGGATATGAATGCCCTTGATTGTCGGGGTCAGATTGTCGATCCGCACCACAGTGCCGTCAAAGTCCTCAACAGCGATAGAACGGGCATCGACATCGTCCTCGATGTCGGCTTCGATCGTCACATCGCTTTCCAGCCGCGCGCAACAAGCCAGTGCCTTGCCCTCGTCGCGCTCGAAATCCATCAATGCGAATGTCGAAGCCTCGCCGTGATCGACTTCGCCATCGGTGATGGTGATCTTGCAGGTTGCGCACAACCCGTGGCAGCAGGCATGCGGCAACCAGATACCGGCGCGCAGGCACGCGTCGAGGATGGTCTGGCCATCCTCGACTTCAACGGTATCACCGGTCGTTTCGATGGTCAGTGTGTGGCTCACTGCCCCAAGCCCCCAATTCCATCGAGGCCGGGCGTGGTAAAGCGCAGCGAGTCCTTGTGGACGATACCGTTTTCGGCAAGGCTTGCTTCATAGTCTGGCGTGAAGGGCTCGCCATTTTTGGTCCAGGCGACCACAGACCAATCGATCTTTTCCCAGTCAGGATGCTGCGCAAAAGCGCCCGCCATAGGCCCTTGGGTCAGAGCGCCAAACGGCATGTTGGGCGGCAAGGGCCAAGCGTAGGGCGTGGCAAACATCAGATGCCGGTTCCAGCCGACATAGACGAGACGCGCCCCGTGAAAATTGGCTTCGGTATCCTCTGCCGGAAAGTTGTACGGTTTGATGGCGTTGACGGGCATGGCGAGCCGCTCCCTTAATCGTTGCTGCGCGTCAGGCCGCGCCACATGTTGAAATTGGCCTCGTCTTGCGAACCCACGAAATTGCCGGTGCTGGCCGGGTCGAGACGCAGGAACGCTCCGACGGCTGCGGCCGGATCAAAGCCTTCGGCGGTTGGGTCGGTGCCTTCGGGGAATTGTTTGCCCTGATAGATCTGGTGGACCGGAATTTTCGCCTGAATGTACTTTTCAGGTTCATCGTCGAAGATCTCGGCGCAGTATTCCGAACAGAAGTGGTATTGTTCACCGTCGTGATGACGATGCCGCTGAGCAAGGACAAGCGGTTCGCCCGGCTCAGTGAAGAACATCGGAATCTGGCACAACTGGCATTGCATCGGCATGCCGGCGGATTCGAACGGCTTGCCTTCGGCTTCCAACTTGGCCCAATATTCAAATCGCGGACGATAATATTGGTCGAAGGTTTCGGGGTATTTGGCCGAAAGCCAATCCATTTCCTCGGCACTGGGCAACCAGGTGTGGAAATCGTTGGTCCCGCGACCTTGATAGAACTGACTCCAGGCCATGTGCGACAGATGGTCACGTTCCTTGCGGACTTGTTCGACACAAGGCGGCATAGTGATGCCATAACGTTCAAGATCGCGGAACAGCGCGCCGCAATTTTCCTCGAAATAGATTTCCCAGGCTTCCGCCCAGCTCATGACGCGCTTGGGAAGCATGTAATCCTGCATCATGGCCACGAGCGTGAGCACGCGGACGCCGCGCCAGGTCCATTTGTTCAGCCATTTCTGGACGATCGGAACATTCCCCGGGTCCTGCTCAAGCATGAACTTGATGACTTCGAGCCCCAGAGTCATGTGGCGCGCTTCATCCGACTGTGCGGAAAAACCGAAAGTCATCGCGCCCATGTCGCCGTTGTAGGCGGCACCGGAAATGAACGGCACAAACACCAGGTTGGTCAGGACATATTCGAACGAAAAACCGATCGCGGTGATGAATTCAAACGGACCAGCCGCTGTGGCGTCTTCAAAGAAACTGCGCGGCACCTGCAAGTACGGCATATAATCGAAGTGATGGCGAAATTCGGCCATGCCATTGTAATAGCGATTGTAATTGCTGATCGCATGAACCTGCGTCTGGGCATGGCGCAGTTCGTCGAGCGATTGCATCAGGCAGGCCACACGGGGACCGACGCCACGGAATTGCCGCCCGATATGGGCAAAACCGCGATGTGACTGATATTCCAGCGGTGCCAGCGCGTTGATGAACAGTTTGACGGTGTTGATATAGCGCGCGTCGCTTACCGTCAGGTGACCGTTGTTCTGTGCAAAGGCGTCGACGATCGCATAGAGCTTGCGCTCTTTTTCTGCCTGGTATTTCCAATAGCTGTCCATGGTCAGGCGGAAAGGGTCTTCCCACGCCTCCCAATCGTGGATCTTGATCCCTTCGAACGTGTCCATCGGAAACACGTCGTCCATTTTCTGATAGGTCGTTTCCCAGCCCAGCCCGCGCGTCATCAGCGCGTAACGTTCCTTGAGACCGAGCTTTTTCTTCGCAACCTGCAAGTCCATGATCGCTGCTCCTAGTTTGCCCAGCTGAGGGTGAAAGTCTCATCGGTCTCGTCGACATGGCCGGACAAAGAGATGAGATTGATATGCATTTCCTGAAGGTCGTAATCGCGACCGATCCGCTCAGAGACGCTCTCGGCATGAACGCTGAGCGATCCGACCGCGCTGATCCGCACCATGGCCGGATCTTCATGCAACACGGCGTGCGGATTGTCGGCCAGGATCGCCTCGACCAGTTCGCGTGTGTCTGCGTTGGCCTGGAGCGCCACAAAGACGCTGGATTCTGTACGGCTCACAATTTCGCTCCCTGTTTTGCAAGACGCGCGGCCCATTGGCCGGCAACTTCCGCAATCGAACCATCGGCACGCGCGCCCAGCGCCAGTTCTGCCAGCGGCATCAGCGCCGGGATGACCCGATCGCGCCATTTCGCCAGCCAGCCCTTGATCAGTTCCGCATTGCTCGCACTTTCCGCGATTGCGACCTTGATCTGGGCATCGGCCCATTTTGCGGTTTCAACTGACCATTCGGACTGGAACTGGGTCAGCATGGCGACGGCGGCCCCGCCCCGCATCGTCAGATCATCATCAATGATCGTGCGATAGATCAGCGGATAGAGCAGACCATCGAGCACGACGTTCTGGGCAACAAACAGTTCGAACCAATCAGCGGTGACGAACATGTCCTCCACCACCCGTCGCAACGGCTGCCAGCAATCATCGCTCAACCATGCCGACTTGGCGACGTCCAGTGCGGCAGGGTCGGCCAGCAACAACCCAGCACGGGTGATGAACTGGGCGATGCCCAGCTGATCCATAGATGCGAACGTACAAGGCTGGGTGATGCCTGCACCATAGCCATAGGCGGCGATCGTCGCGTTGTTCATGCTGGAGCCCCAGGCGACATGGCGCAGCGGAAGCAGGAGATTCAGAGTGAGCGCGCGAATGTCATCGGGCAAAGCCGCAGCAAGGCCCCGCGTCTCGACAAAATCAAATGCGTTCTCGGCGACGTCCTGCTGTTTGGCGCGCGCAATCACATAAGCGCCATAATAAAACTGGCGCGGGTCTCGGAACGCATACCAATCGTTCATGTGGATCGCCGTGCGCGCCGGATCGAAATGATCGAATTCGGGATCCCACAACGGCTTGTAATGGAAATTGCCGGTGGATTGCAGATCGAACGTGCCCTCCTGATAGCGCGACGCCGGTTTGTCGCCACCGATACGACGGGCGACATGGGCGAAGGTCTGCCGCTTCGGCGTGATCGCTACGGTGCGCAGATCCATTTGCATCGTTTCAGTTCCCTTTCATGACCTGATCGAGGCGCCAGGCGTAGTCGCCGACCTCGATGGGCTGATCCGTGATATCTATAACATTGTTATTAATGCAAAATTCTGCAAATGCCGATTCCGGCATCATGAGTTCGACGAAGATTTCAGGAGCGCCGATGGCGAAGTCAAACGCGACCAGACCGCCCGAACGCCGCGCAGTGACACGCACGAACTTTGTGTCCAGAACGCTGGAAAGTGGGGGATCTGCCAATTTCTCCATCCTCTTTGCACGCAGGCTCCCGCCTGTCTCTTGCCCAGGCTCAGCAAGACACGTGCCAGTTCAGGAACGGAGCGATTGAAGACATTTTCTGCGCGCCAAAGTTAACAATTTTGTCACTTTTGCGCAGGACATCGACAAATTCGTCAGTTTGCGATGGCGTCTTTCGCCACCAGCGAGGCCGCAAATTCGCGAATTTCGGCGAGGAAGCTCGCGAGGATCGGCGAGGTATCGCCATTGAGGTAGATGCAACTGAGGTCCACGCGAGCCGAGTCAGGCAGATCGACCAGTGGTTTGTAAACAACGCTGGGTACGGCGATCGAGGTTGCGCTCTCGGGAACAAGCGCCACGCCAAAGCCAGCCGCAACCAGCGCAACACCGGTCATCGCGTCACCGACTTCCTGTGCCACCCGGGGCACGAACCCCAGATCATGACAGATCGCCCGCGCCTTCTCGATAAATCCCGGGCGTCCGACGGTCGGAAACAGGATGAAATTTTCCGACGCCATGGCAGTCAGTTCGAGATTTGCCCGTGCCGCGATGTCGCTGCCGGTGTTGACGGCAAGATAGATTTTTTCTCGCAGCACGCATTCGATGGTAATGTCGGGCTGCGGTTCAAGCATGCGGTTGAAGCCGATGTTGATGGTCTTGTTTCGCAAGGCGTGTAGCTGCTGCTCTTTGGTCATCGAATGGATCGAAACGTCCACCCCGGGATAGCGGTTGCGAAATTGCAGGATCATCTGCGGGATTGTGCCGATGATCCCCGATCCGAACACACCCACATCGAGCCGGCCGAGTTCACCCCGCCCTGCCCGCTTGACCCTGTCTACTGCAAGATCAAGCACAGAGCGCACATGGCGCGCCTCGTCGAGAAACAGCCGCCCCGCCTCGGTCAGCACCATGCCACTGGGATGCCGTTCGAACAGCGCGACACCCAGTTCCACTTCGAGTTGCTGGATCTGCCGGGTCAAAGGCGGCTGCGACATGTTCAGCCGCGCCGACGCCCGACCGACATGACCTTCTTCAGCAACGGCGATAAAGTATGCCAGTTGGTGCAGCTTCATGCCCGGGGTTGTAACGCAATACCCCATTTGCATCAAGAACTGCCGGAAATGGTATTTGCCGGTATGAACAAGCCGGTCTAGCCATGATTCCACCGGATGAGGATAACGGACCGCGCCCTGGCGCTGTCCATCATGACAAAGCCAGCGAATGGTCCAAACGCAGATGACGAAACGGCTTTCCAGCGAAACCACGGTTGCAGCGCTCCAGGCCGCCCTCGTTGCTGCGCGCGAAAGCGGTGCGGCTGTGTGCGTTGCGCTGGTTGACGATGCCGGTCAGTTGGCCGGTTTTGTGCGCGCCCCCGGTGCCTTTCTGATCTCGGCCGATCTGTCGATCGACAAGGCATGGACATCTGCGGGCATGAAAATGTCGACGCGGGAACTGGGCGAAGCGCTTGCCACCATGCCGTCGCAAGTTCGTGACGGGTTGCTTCGTCGCCCCCGCCTTACCGAAGTGCCAGGTGGTGTCCCGATTATCGTGGACGGGGCCGTGGTTGGCGGAGTCGGTGTTTCCGGCGGATCCGCCGAACAAGATGATGCGATCGCAGGCATTGCCTTGCGCTTTGTGCAGGAGAATATTTCGTGAAGCAGTTCGAGCACTTTATCGACGGTGCTTTTACCTCGGGTACGAACGGCAAATCGTTCGAAAACCGGCAACCGCACGACAATGCGCTGATCGGCATGGTCGCTGAGGGTGGTCGGGCTGAAATCGACGCTGCAGTCATTGCCGCACGCAATGCTCTGCACGGTCCATGGGCCAGGCTTTCGGTTGACGACCGATCGGACCTGATGCGTGCGGTCGCTGATGGCATTACCCGCCGGTTCGACGACTTTGTCGCGGCCGAAATGGCCGATACAGGCCAACCGCGCACGATGATGGCGCATGCTTTCATTCCGCGCGGTGCCGCAAACTTCAAGGTATTTGCAGACGTCGTCAAAAACGTTGCCACGGAGGCATTCCAGACCCCGACCCCTGACGGGGCCGGTGCGATCAATTATTCCATCCGCAAGCCCAAGGGCGTGGTCGGTGTGATCAGCCCCTGGAATTCGCCCTTGCTGCTGATGACGTGGAAAGTCGCTCCGGCACTCGCCTGCGGCAACACCGTAATCGTAAAGCCTTCAGAGGAAACACCCGGCACCGCGACGCTGCTGGGCGAGGTGATGAACGATGTCGGCGTACCTAAGGGCGTCTACAACGTCGTGCATGGTTTCGGGCCGGATTCCGCCGGGGCATACCTGACCGAACATCCCGGTGTCGATGCCATCACCTTTACCGGCGAAACCCGCACCGGCACAGCCATCATGAAGGCCGCAGCCGAGGGGCTGCGCGATGTCTCGTTCGAGCTTGGCGGAAAGAACAGCGCCATCGTGTTTGCCGACGCAGATCTCGACCAGGTTCTCGAAGGCTGCATGCGATCGGTGTTTCTCAACACCGGACAAGTCTGCCTCGGCACGGAACGCGTGTTTGTCGAACGTCCGTTGTTCGACCGCTTTGTCGCCACACTCAAGGAACGCGTGGAAAAGTTGCACCCCGGGCACCCCGAAGACAAAGCGACGAGTTTTGGCCCGCTGATTTCCGCCGAGCATCGCGACAAGGTCCTGCGCTATTACAACCTGGCCCGCGAAGCCGGTGCCACGGTGGTGACGGGCGGCGGAATTCCGCAATTGCCGGCTGACCTCGCCCAGGGGCATTGGGTCGAACCTACCGTCTGGACAGGCCTTCCCGACACCCATGCGGTGATCCAGGAAGAGGTATTCGGGCCATGCTGCCATGTGCGGCCGTTCGATAGCGAAGCCGAAGTCATCGCGCTCGCCAATGACACCCAATACGGGCTTTCGACCAGCATCTGGACGCGCGACCTGTCTCGCGCGCACCGCATGGCCGGCGCAATCGATGTTGGCATCACCTGGGTGAACAGCTGGTTCCTGCGCGATCTGCGCACGCCGTTTGGCGGCTCAAAACAATCGGGGATCGGCCGCGAAGGCGGGGTGCACAGCCTCGAATTCTACACCGAACTTCGCAACATCTGCATAAAGCTCTGAAATCATGGCAATCGACCAATCCCTTATCACTTGGCATGGCGATGCGCTTTACGATGCGTTCGTCAGCCGGACCACATTGCCACCCTTGCGCGACCGCGTCGAAGGTCTGAGCATCGTTGATTCCTATCATATCGCCGCCCGCATGGTCGAACGCCGGTTGCAAGCCGGTGAAACGATTGTCGGCAAGAAGATCGGCGTCACCTCGAAGGCGGTGCAGGATGCCATCGGCGTGTTCGAGCCCGATTTCGGCCAGATCACATCGGGCATGGCCTTTGGCAGCGGTTCGGTGGTCGATTCCGACACCTTGATCCAGCCGCGCGCCGAAGCCGAGATCGCGTTCATTTTGAAGTCCGATCTCAAAGGGCCCGGCATTACTGCGGCCGACGTGCTGCATGCGACCGACCACGTGCGCGCGTGCTTCGAAATCGTCGACAGCCGGATCAACGATTGGGACATCAAGATCCTCGACACCGTGGCCGACAACGCATCTTGCGGCGTCTACGCGCTGGGCGACGAACAAGTTGATCCGCGCGACGTCGACCTGGCCCTGGCCGGCATGATCGTCGAAAAGAATGGCGAACTTGCCGCCACCGGTGTCGGTGCCGCAGTGCAGGGATCACCGCTCAATTCGGTGGCCTGGCTGGCCAATACGCTCGGCCGGCTCGGTATTCCGTTTCTAGCCGGTGAAGTGATCCTGTCCGGATCGCTCGGGCCGCTCATTCCCGTGACTGCCGGAGATCGGCTGGAACTCAGGATCGGCGGCATCGGCTCGTGCTCACTGTCATTCGCTTCGGGAGGCAGCAATGCTTGACACTGCCACAATCGGCCTGATTGCCGACAGCGTCGACGACGCACAGACCAACGCCCATACGATCACCAAATTCACCGATGCCTATCCGGCGATGACCATCGACGATGGCTATGCGGTTCAGGATGAATTGCTGCGGCGCTGGGAAGCGCGCGGTCGGCGTCTGGCGGGGCTTAAAGCCGGGCTGACGTCAAAGGCCAAGATGGTGCAAATGGGCGTCGATGTGCCGAGTTTCGGCATGCTGATGCAGGACACCTGCTACCCCGAAGGATCGGTCATTCCGATGGCCGGGCTGATCCACCCTCGGGTGGAATCCGAGATTGCCTTCTTTACCAAGGCGGAACTTGCCGGCCCCGAAGTGAGCATCGCCGAGGTGCTGGCAGCGACCGATTTCGTGCAGCCTGCGCTGGAGATTATCGACAGCCGGTTCGAAAAATTCAAATTCGACCTGATCAGCGTGATTGCCGACAATGGTTCATCGGCGCGCTTTGTGCTTGGCGGGCGCCCGCGTCGTCCGGCAGAACTCGATCTTGCCACCATCGGCATCGTCATGGAACGCAACGGCGAGCCGGTTGCGCTGGCGTCGTCGGCCGCCGTGCTGGGAAATCCGGTCCGTGCCATCCAGATGCTGGTTATCTGGCTGCACGAACGCGGCCGCGTGCTTCCAGCGGGGTCGATCGTGCTCAGCGGAGCTGCGACCGAGGCCACGCCTGTGACAGCGGGCGACGTTGTCAGCGCCCGCTTCCAGGACATGGGCAGCATCACCGTGAGGTTCGCATGACGGTCACCCCCGCGCAGACATGGCCGCCGCGCAACGAGCCGCTGCTTTACCACGATCTGATGAGCCCGCCCGAACTTCTGGAAATCCGGGCAGAAGTGCGCGAATTTGCCGAACGTGTCGTCGCGCCACGCGCCCGCGAAATCGGCGATGGCGTCGAATCTGTCGGACATTTCCCGCACGACGTATTCCGCGCGATGGGCGAGGCCGGACTGTTTCGGATACCGTTCGCAGCGTGCGATGGCGGGCGCGGCTTGCGCCATCCCGCAGCCGCAACGGCAGCGGTGATCGAGGAGCTGAGCTATTATTCCAGCTCGGTCGGCGCGATCTATGATGTGCACTGCATTCTGGCCGGCAATGCGCTGGTGCAAGGATCGGACTATCTCAAAGACAAATATCTTCGGCCGTTGCTCGCCGGTGAGGTTGTCGGATCGTTTGCCACCACCGAACCCGAAGCATCGAGCGACCTGTCGATATCCTCGATGGTGACCGATGCCGTGCCGGTCGAAGGCGGGTGGCGGGTCAGCGGACACAAACGCTGGATTACCAACTCTCCGGTAGCAGCCTTTGTCGTGCTGCTATGCCGCGAAGGCGGTCGCATGACCGAACTGGTGGTCGATCTCGATGCACCAGGAGTCAGGGTCGGCAAGCCGGATCGCAAGATCGGCAACAATGGCCAACTGACCGCCGATATCTATTTCGACGATGTTTTTGTGCCCGAACGCAACCTGCTCGGACAATCGGGCGGCGGTCTGCGCGTGGCGCTCAAGACACTGACCTACGGTCGGATCGGTATCGCCGCAACGGGCGTCGGGATGGCGCAATCGCTGTTCGATCATGTCGTGGAACGGATGAAAACCCGGCGGTTGTTCGGCAAGGTGCTTGCGGAAATGCAGCATTGGCAATTCCGCGTGGCCGACCGTGCGACCGAAATCGAGAATGCGCGCAATCTTTATCTCAAGGCGGCTTTGCGCCGCGATATGGGGCATGAATTTCCCGAACCCGAGGCCGCGATGGCCAAGCAATATGCCACCAACCTGGCCGGCGACTTCGCCCGTGAAGCAGTGCAAGTGTTTGGCGGATATGGATTCATGCGTGAGTTGAGCCACGACGGATCGCATTATCACGTCGGCGAAATCTATCGCGATGTGAAGATCTCGGAAATCTACGAAGGTGCCAACGAGATCCAGAAATGGATCATCGCACGGCACATCTTTGGAAAGGATATCACAGGCTGATGCCCATCATCTCTGTCGTCATCGCCGAAGGCCGCAGCGTCGAAAAAAAGCGAAAGCTGATCCGCGCGCTGACAGATGCCGCCGTCGCATCGTTCGACGTTAGGCCGGAACAAGTCCGCGTCATGCTCAACGAGCTTCCTCTCGATCACTACGCCGTCGCTGGCGTCACATTCGGGGAGAAAGCTGAATCCGAGGAAATAGTGCCATGAGCAAGATCAAGTGTGCGATCATCGGCCCCGGGAACATCGGTACCGATCTGTTATACAAACTGCTGCGTTCCGATGTGCTGGAACCGGTGTGGATGGTCGGTGTCGACCCGACTTCTGCGGGCCTGACCCGCGCCCGCGAGCTTGGCCTGAAGACCACCGAAGAGGGTGTCAACGGGATGTTGCCGCATGTTCTCGCCGATGGTGTACAGATCGCCTTTGACGCCACTTCGGCCTATGTTCACGCTGAAAACAGCCGCAAGCTCAACGCTCTTGGCGTGTTTGTGGTTGACCTCACGCCAGCCGCAATCGGGCCCTATTGCGTGCCGCCGGTAAACCTGGCGGCGCTGGCCGACAGTGGCGTCATGAACGTCAACATGGTCACATGCGCTGGTCAGGCGACCATTCCGATGGTCAACGCAGTCAGCCGGGTTCAACCGGTCGAATATTCCGAAATCGTCGCAACCGTCGCGTCCAAGTCGATCGGGCCGGGCACGCGCAAGAATATCGACGAATTCACCCGAACCACGGCGGGCGCAGTCGCAAAAGTGGGCGGTGCGCAGAAAGGCAAGGCCCTGGTCGTGGTAAACCCTGCCGAGCCACCGCTGATGATGCGCGACACTATCTATTGTGAAACTGTCGACATCCCGGATCAGGAGGCCATCACGCGATCGGTTCGCGCAATGATTTCCGACGTTCAGCAATATGTGCCGGGCTATCGCCTGAAGAACGGGCCGACATTCGAAGGGCGCAAAGTCTCGATTTTCCTCGAAGTCGAAGGACTCGGTGATTTTCTGCCGAAATATGCCGGCAATCTGGACATCATGACGGCAGCAGCGGCGCGCACCGCCGAACTGTTCGCCCGCAAGATCATTGACGGGTCATTCGTGCCCGCCGCCCATTCATCGGTGGAGGCCGCGTGATGTCGCAAGAAGCTATGGTCAAGGGAAAATCGGTCAAGCTGCATGACATGTGTCTGCGCGACGGTATGCATTCGATGCGCCACCAGATCACGATCGACCAGATGGTCGACATTGCTACCGGGCTTGACTCAGCGGGTATCCCGTTGCTGCAGGTAACACACGGTGACGGTCTGGGCGGTTCGTCGCTCAATTATGGCCGCGGCCTGCACACCGACCAGGAGTATATCACCGCAGTCGCCTCGCGTATGAAGAACGCGGTGGTGTCGGTGTTGCATGTGCCTGGCATCGGCACGCTCGACGAACTGCGTATGGCGGCCGATTGCGGCGCGGGGTGCGTCCATGTTGCATCGCACTGCACCGAGGCTGACGTTACAGAACAGCACATCGGGCTCGGCCGAAAGCTCGGCCTTGATACCGTCGGTTTTCTGATGATGGCCCATATGACGCCGGTCGAAGGATTGGTGGAGCAGGCACTGCTCATGGAAAGCTATGGTGCTACGACGGTTTATTGTACTGATAGCGCTGGCTATATGTTGCCCGATGAAGTGTCCGCGCGGATTGGCGCGATGCGCGCCGCGCTGCGACCGGAAACAGAAATCGGCTTTCACGGGCATCACAATCTGGGCATGGGCGTCGCCAATTCGGTTGCTGCCGTGGCCGCCGGGGCAAACCGGATTGACGGGTCTGCCGCGGGGCTTGGGGCTGGCGCTGGAAACACGCCGCTCGAACTGTTTGCCGCCGTTGCCGAACGCATGGGAATGGTAACCGGCATTGACCTGTTCAAATTGATGGACACCGCCGAAGACCGGGTCCTGCCGATCATGCCCAAACCACCCCGGGCAGACCGCAATTCGCTGACTCTGGGCTGGGCCGGGGTCTATTCCACGTTTCTTTACGCGGCAAAGGAATGCGAAGCGAAATACGGCCTGCCCGCGCGCGATCTGTTGGTCGAACTGGGCCGCCTGAAAATGATCGGCGGCCAGGAAGACATGATCGAGGACACTGCCCTGACCATGGCCAAGCAACGGGGTTTGATCAGCGCCGACGCCTGATGGTGCGGCAATCGGCGTGCGGCCGGTATCCGGTCGGCGGCAACACATAAATCGGGAGACGAAAAATGTCAGTGAACGGAGTGCTCAGACTGGGCGAGATTTGTGTCCGCGTGCTCGACATGGATGCCGCGCGGCGCCACTATGGCAATCACATGGGCTTGATTGAAACGAGCCGCGAAGGCGATGACCGCACGTATTACAAGGGTTGGGACGAACACGATTGCCATAGCGTCGTGATCCAACAAAGCGACCAGTGCGGTGTTGCCTATGTCGCGTTCAAGGTGATTGACGACGCGACGCTCGATGTCCTGGAAAAGCGTCTCAACGATTACGGTGTTGCCACCACGCACATTGCTGCAGGGGTTTATCCTCGCAGCGGCCGACGTGTGGAGTTCACACTGCCCACCGGACATATTTGCCAACTCTATGCTTTCAAAGAGCAGGTCGGCAACGGCATGGGCGCGGTCAATCCTGGTACGATCCCGGACGAAGGCTATGTCCGTGGCATGCGCATTGTCAGGCTTGACCATTGCCTGCTTGGCGGGCGCGACATTGGCGCTTCGCGCGATTTGTTCATCAACGTGTTCGATTTCAAGTTGACCGAAGAGTTGCAGGATCACGAAACCCGTGCGCCGCTGGCCTCATTCGTGTCGTGCTCGAACAAGCCGCACGACATCGCCTTTGTCGCGCAGCCCGAAGATGCCAAGCTGCATCACGTGTCGTTCCTGCTGGAATCGGTCAACGATTTGTATCACGCGGCCGATCTTATGGGGAAATACGACATTCCGATCGACTTCGGTCCCAATCGCCACGGCGTGACACGTGGCGCGACAGTCTATTTCTTCGACGCCTCGGGAAATCGCAACGAAGTGTTCACTGGCGGTTACATCTACTACCCAGATAATCCGACCCTGATCTGGGACACTTCGAAGTTTGGCAACGCCCTGTTTTCGCAAGGCAACCAGGTCATTCCAAGCTTCCTCAACGTCGTCACCTGAGACAATGTCGACAGGGGGCACATCACCCGAACAGGCCATCGTTGTCGGTGCCGGAGGTTCGCTGGGAACGGTCATTGTCGATGGCCTGATGAGCGCGGGCCTGCAGGTCATCGGCATTGCCAGATCCACCGCCTCGCTGGCGGATCTGGCAGCGCGCCATCCCGGCACCTTCGTTCCACTGGTGGCCGACATGGGGACGGACGATGCTGTCGAGGTGGTACGCGCCGCCATCTCGAAGACTGTGGCGATGGTCGTCCATGCCCCCGGGGTGCCGGTGGCCGGCGGGATCAAGGCGGCGCCCACTGCTGCGCTGGTCGAGGCTTGCAACATCAAAGTTGGCGGTTTCGTGCGCCTTGTGCGCGCAGCCGAACCGTTCTTGCGAAAACATTCGCGTCTTGTTGCAATTGGCGGGCACTATGGCTTTGAGCCTACCGCCTATGCAGCAACGGCGGGCGTCGCCAACGCTGCACTGGCCAACGTGGTTCGGCAGATCAGCTGGGCCTATGGTGGGAGTGGTGTGACCAGTCACCTCCTTGCCCCTGGCCCTGCAGACACAGAGCGCTTGCATCGCGTCGCAGAAACACGCGGCGCGGCATCGGGTCAAACCACTGTAGATGTGCTCGATGAAATGCGAGCCGAATCCGCGATCGGCGCGCTGGTGGAACCCGCGCAGATAGCATGGGCGGTGCGCCTGTTGCTCGATAAGGAAGCCGACGTGCTCGCCGGGTCGGCAATGATGCTTGATGCCGGACGTCGTCGCGGCTTACCTTGAGAACGCCCCATGCCGATCGTCAATTTTCATCTTGTTGAAGGTCAGTATAGCGACGAGGCGATTGCGCAGTTGTTGTGCGAGGCCTCCGCCTTTTATGTCGCGACCCTCTATCCCGATGTCGTGCCACCGCCGCTAGGCCGTGTTCGAGCATTTGTTACACTGGTGCAGCCACAGCGTTGGGCCACCGGCGGAACACTTGTATCGCAAGGCGGTGTTTCTGCACCATATTTTACCTGTCTCGCTTTGTCCGGGCGTCCGCTCGAACAACTCCATCGCCTGATGGCTGGGTTCACCGATTTGATTGTCCGAAACCTGCATTGTCCAACAGATGTCGTGCGCGGCCAGGTACTGTCAGTCGACCCGACCCTCTGGTCGATTGGCGGTCAACCCGCAAGTGACGTGCGCAGCAATGAAACTGCTCTGCGTGCAGGTATATCGGCCTGATGTCAGCAGCCCCGGTTGAGCCACCGCGGATCCATATCGAGGGGCATGATCGGCCGCTGTTCGCGCGGCCGGACCAGACCGTCCTGCAAAGCATGATCCAGGCCGGCCAGAGCGCTATTGCGGTCGGCTGTCGCGGCGGCGGGTGCGGCGTTTGCCGAATTCAGGTGCTGTCGGGTACCTATCGCGCCGCACCGATGAACCGGAGCCGAATATCACAAGACGATGAAACCAACGGGATCGTGCTTGCCTGCAGAATTATCGCGGAAAGCAATCTGACTATCAATCCTTTGCCCCTGAACCAGAGCAAGGCAGGCAACCGTACGCCGAAGTTGCCTGGCCGGTCGGAATAGGACCCGATCTCCGCAATACGGTTTGGGTATCAAGCCTCGACTCAAACGATCTTTGCAACGTCGCTCACAACCAGTCAGAATGGTGCAACGAGCAAGCAGGATGGTTTGCGGCCATATGAGCCTTCGAGAAGGCCGGTGGCGGGAAGAGTTGAGACTTTTGAGGCAGAATTTCAAGCAATTTTGCGGCCACTTGCTTTCGCGAGGTTCTACCTCGCGTCCCGCCCATGGGTCCGCATGGCGCATACAAATGATTGATATTGATCATTTTGATATGCGCAGACGGTACAAGGCTTTGGCCACCGCAAAGGTGGCCTCGATTACCATTTGAACAGGGAGTGGATAAGTTCATGTCATATCAATCGAAATCACGGCTTGCACTGCTCAGTGCAGTCTCACTGCTGGCCTGTGCCACTGCGCCGGTTGCGCAGGCGCAGGAAGCCGCAAAACCCGACCAGGGCACAGCTTCGCAAGGCGGGCTCGGTGAAATCATCGTCACAGCGCAGCGCAAACAGGAATCGCTGCAGAACGTGCCGGTGAGCGTAACTGCCATCTCGGCGTCACAGCTCGCCAGCCGTGACATCCATGATGTTGCTCAGATCGCGCTCGCCGTACCCAGCCTGCAGACCACAACCGACAACAATTTCACGTTGCGTGGCGTGGGCAGTCAGATTTTCTCACCCAATGTGGATTCCAGTGTCGGGGTCATGATTGACGATGTATCACTGGGCGTTCCTCTTTTTCAGAGTAACGGCTTATTCAGTGATGTTGGTCAGATTGAAGTTCTGACCGGCCCACAAGGCCTTTTGTTTGGTCGCAATGCGTCTGCCGGTCTGGTCAACATCATATCCCAGAAGCCGAAGATCGGTGAACTCAGTGGCGAGGCTTCGGCAGAATATGACAACCGCGACAAAACGCCGGGCGATAGCCAGGGTTACGTCGTCAACGGAATCCTGAATATTCCTGTTTCACAGGATTCCGCGCTGCGCATCAATGCGGCCTATTCCAATCAGGACCCAATTGCCAAGGCCGTGGTCAACACATCGCCGGATGCACATCTCAACCAGACCCGCCTGTCTTTCAAGGCAAAGTATTTGTGGAAACCTAGTCATGATCTCACCATCTATCTAATTGGCGATTACAGCCATGAAGATGGCATCGGCGGGATTTGGGACCGCACTTATCGGTCCTTCTCAAACCCAAATAGCAATGATGCGAACGCCACCGCTGCCGAGGGTGTGACAGCAGGCCCCACCAATCTTGCCTACGGCATCGATGGCCCGGATTACCGCACGGTCGATAGCTACGGTGCGTCGCTCAATATTTCCTATCGAATTTCACCGAGTTTGACGCTGAACAGCATTTCGGCATGGCGGGGTTATAAAGTTTCGCTTAATCTGGATTCAGACTATTCCTCCAGCAATCTCATCAATACCAATCAAAATCATCAGGACTTCAATCAGTATTCCGAAGAGTTGCGGCTGACGCTTTCGGCTGGCCCTCTGGAGGGACAGATTGGCGGGTACGCTTTCAGCTCGAAAAACACCCAAAATGGCATTCTCTCCGCTCAACTTGGAAGTGGTGATTTTTATCTGGCGGGAGATGACTATACCGGTTCGAACTCAAACCGCAGTCTTGCTGGCTTTGGTCAATTCCAATACCATCTAACATCGGAGTTTGAATTGATCGCGGGCGGCCGCGTAACCAACGACCACATCAGCAGCCTCTACAATACCGACTTTCTTGCATGGCAACTTGCTGCATTGAGTGGACCAAAGCAGACAACGGGCGGCACATACAGTCACACCAACGCAAGCTATAAAGTTGGATCAGAATATAAACCATCAAAAAATTTGATGGTTTATGTAACGTATTCCACCGGATACAAGGGGCCCGCCTTTAACCAGTCCGTGCCAGTACTGACAATTTCTCCTCTTGTAACACCAGAGACTGTAACCAACATCGAGGCCGGGATTAAGTCGACATTTCTGGATGGCAAATTGCGCTTCAATATGTCGGCATTCATTGAAAAGTTCAAAAACTTCCAGACACAGGTTTTCCTGGCCGGGACTGGCGATGCGCTTGACGGCAATGCCGGCGCCGTGAGATCCGTTGGCGTGGAAATCAACGGCTCTGCGCGCCCGATCCCTGCCTTGACGTTCAACTATTCGGCGACGTTGCAGAATCCGCATTTCACCAATTTCGCAACCGATGCATGCTATCAGGGACAGACGTCCAACGGTTGCAATGCCAGCCCTTATTTCCAGGGTGCGGGTATCGCCACGCCAGCTTCGGCTAAAACCACCGTCACACTTGAAGGTCTTTACGAGATCCCTCTGTCTGGCTCGAATTCGGTAGTCCTCAGCGCCAACTGGTACCATCGTTCCTCGGTCAATTTCTCGGCGGCCGGCGCGCCCTTTGCAGAGGAGGGAGCGATCGATCTCTTCGGGCTTAACGCCAAAATCAAGCTTGGTGACAGATTGTCATTCTCCGTATTCTGTAAAAATTGCACCAACAAGCTTAATCCCACCTACATCTCGAATGATCCAGGCGATGGTTTGTTTGGCAATGTCAGCGTTGTCCAGCAATGGGGGTATAATTCAGTGCGTACCATTGGTGGTTCTTTGGACGTCAAGTTCTAGGATTCAAATCAGATTCAGAAAGCATCGGGACGGCGGAGCTTTCCACCGTCCCGATTTGCTTGACTTTGCCCGGGTCCATACTTGCGCAAGATCCAATTCGGCGTAACAGCGCCCGGTTTTGGTCAGGCGATTGGTGAGAGCACTTCGAATCTCGAGGATCAAATCAGGTGCAGGCGCCTACAGAAGCTCCAGCCCATCAAGGTATCGAAAGCTCTTTTCAAGTGAAACCAGGCGCGGGCTGGTGAAAGGCGGCTCCTGCTCGACGTAGAATTCACGCACACCTGCTGCCACCGCGGCAGGCAGAATATTTTTCCAGTCCATCATGCCCTGGCCCACTTCAATCGGATCCTGCCGGAACGCGAAATTGGGCTTTGTCGTGGCCCGGATGTCCTTGACATGCATCTGGCGAAAACGACCCGGATAGCGAACTAGCAACGCGATCGGATCAATTCCGGCAGCGGCCACCCATCCCGCATCCATTTCAAAGCCAACCAGCGTTGGGTCAGTGCGTTCCATCAGGATCTGATAGCCGGTGGTCGAACCCAGCGGAGCAAATTCGAAATTGTGGTTGTGATAAGTCATACGCAGCCCGGCCACAGCCAGCGCCGCGCCGCGCTCGTTCAGCAAATCCGCAGTTGAGCGCCAATTGTCGGCAGTCATCGATGCACCGGCCCGCACAATGAAGGCAAGCATGTCTTCGCCGGGTGCAGGCGCCCGCGCCGCGGCGGGGAACGGGAACATTGGCAACGCAACGTGGCGTAGACCAAGAATGTGAGCGTCATCGATAAGTTTGGCGACGTCTGACAGGGTGTCGCCCTGCCCAGGGAACATAGCCTGCACGGGAATATGTGCGCTGTGGCATTCAAGGCCGGCGGCATCGAACGCGCTGCGCAATTGCTGTGCGCTGCGCCCCAGAAAACCGGCTAACTCGACCCGCCGATAGCCAATCCGAGCCAGGGCCGCAAGGTTCGGCTCCAACGACGTCGCCAGATCTTCGCCCAGCGCATAGAGCTGAACGCCAAGCGGTATCCCCTCGCGCCGCAAAAATGGGACAGCCGCTGCCTTTGTTGCGACCACACATGCCGCCAGACCGGCGCCGATCGCTTCGCGGCGTGAAAATTTGAAATGCATTCCAGGTATCTCCAGTCCCAAATCAATTGTTGCCCGCCGCCCGCAGCAATCCCGAAACCGCCAGCGTCGAGGCAGCAAGACCTGCCAGCAAGACGACTTTGTTCATGGCTCTATCCCTAGCAGGCGGCGGTTGAAGGCGACATCGGCGGGAACCGAGGCGAAGTCATCAAAGGCATGCGGCGTCACCCGGATGATATGATCGCGGATGAACTGCGCGCCTTCACGGGCGCCGTCTTCGGGATGCTTTAACGCGCATTCCCATTCCAGCACCGCCCAACCGGCAAAATCACATGCCGCCAGCTTGGAAAAAATCGCCCCGAAATCGATCTGTCCATCACCCAGCGAACGAAACCGACCGGCCCGATCGACCCAGTTCTGGTACCCGCCATAGACACCGCTGCGTCCGTCCGGACGGAATTCGGCGTCCTTTACGTGGAAGCATTTGATGCGGTCGCTGTAGCGATCGATGAAGCCGAGATAATCGAGTTGCTGCAGGACAAAGTGGCTGGGGTCATAAAGAATGCCGGCACGATTGTGCCCGCCAACGGCATCGAGAAAGCGCTCGAACGAAGCCCCGTCATGCAGATCCTCGCCCGGGTGAAGTTCATAGGCGCAATCGACACCCGCGTCGTCGAATGCATCGAGGATCGGCCTCCAGCGGCGCGCCAATTCGGCAAACGCCTCTTCGATCAGGCCCGCCGGACGTTGCGGCCAGGGATAGACATACGGCCAGGCAAGTGCGCCTGAAAAGGTCGCGTGCGCGGAAAGCCCCATCCGCTGACTGGCCTTCGCTGCGGCAACGAGTTGGGCTTGCGCCCATTCACCCCGGGCGCCGGGATTGCCCCGCAGGGCAGGCGGTGCAAATTGATCGAACAGCGCGTCATAAGCAGGATGCACCGCAACAAGCTGCCCCTGCAGGTGCGTTGAAAGCTCGGTTACGACGAGACCGTGCCCCGCCAGAACACCGACGATCTCGTCGCAATAGGTCTGACTTTCTGCTGCCCGCTCCAGATCGACAAAACTGCCCGGCTGGGTGGGCAATTGCACGCCGACAAAGCCGAGATCAGCCGCCCACGCGGTAATCGTGTCAAGGCGATCGAACGGCGGTTCGGCGCCGGCAAATTGCGCAAGAAAAAGCCCGGGGCCGCGCAGGGTCCTCACAGCGCCACGCCGTTCCGAAAAGCAGAATGCAGGCAGGCCCCGGCCCTCGCGCTATGCAACACACCTTCTCCCGGTTGGGCAAATTGCCGCCGCTCAAAGAGCTTCAGCAGGTCAATTTGCGCTTATGCCGAATCGCTTTAGCGCTTTGCGGGGGCAATGTAAACGAAACTCATTTTTTAGCGATATCGTCATGCCTATGGCGCTCTAACTCGCTTGCATACGGGATGTCAGCCATGTATTCCTTTACATCAAGCCCACGAACCAACGTGCGGCACGAATGGGACCGGGGGAGAATGCGGTGATCAAGGCTCGGTTGGCGCTGATGATGTTTGCGCAGTATTTCGCCTGGGGCGTCTGGCTGGTTCCGTTGGGAACCTACATGAGCAAGGGCCTGCGGTTCGATCATATCATCGGCACCACGTTCGGCCTGATCGGCATCGCTACGATCGCCTCGACTTTGTTCGTTGGCATGATCGCAGATCGGTTTTTTTCCGCGCAACGCATCATGGGCGTGCTTTGCATCGGTGCCGGGGCGGCCTTGTTGTGGGTATCGACAATCACCCTTTCGCCGGAATTGTTCCTGGCCGGGTGCATGCTGCATTTCCTGTTCTACGCCTCGACCATTCCGCTCGGCACCGCGATTGCCTTCAACGCGGTTGACGACATCGGCCGCGAATTTCCGGCGGTGCGCGTCTGGGGCACGATCGGCTGGATTGTTGGCGGACTGCTGGTTGGATCGATCGCCGGTGCGGCGCAAACGGCCTTGCCGATGCAGCTGGCGGGCGCGGTCTATGTGCTGCTGGGCATTTATGCGTTTACGCTGCCCGACACACCGGCTCGCGCCAAGGGCGGCAAGATCGGCCTTTCGGCGCTGTTCGGGCTCGATATTGTGGCAGGCTATCGCGACCGGTCGTTCTGGATCTTCATCGTCACGATCTTTGTGCTGATGCTGCCCAAGTGCTTTTACGACACATATGCCAACACCTTCTTTGCCGAAAAGAACCTGGCGGTGACCATTCTCGGCCATCGGTTGGAAGCCACCGCAATCCAGACCGCCGGGCAAATGTTCGAAACCGGTTTCCTGATCGCACTGCCATTCCTGTTGGCACGAATGGGGATCAAATGGGTGCTGGCGCTGGGCATGGCGGCGTGGGGCATCCGCTTTATCGCGTTCGGCTATGGCTTTGTCGGCACTGCCGCGATCGTCCCGCTGATCCTGTTCGGCATCGCCATTCACGGCATCTGCTATGACTTTGTGTTTGTATCGGGGCAGATCTACGTCGACCGCAAATTCGAACCCGCCGCACGCGCACGTGCGCAGGCGTTTCTGACCCTGATCACGCAAGGGATCGGCACGGTCGTCGGGTCCAATGTCGCAGGGGCGATCTATGCCGCGCACACCACTTCGGGCACCGAACACGATTGGCGAGCAATCTGGATGGCGCCCGCGCTTGTTGCCCTGCTCGCCGCCGCGCTGTTTGCGCTCGCATTTCGCGATCGCGCACCCGCGCTTGCCGAACCAACAGTCTGATTTGTATAAAGGAACATCACCGTCATGCTGCGTATGGGAATGATTGGTGGCGGACTGGGCGCTTTTATTGGCCCGGTCCACCGTCGCGCGGCTGAACTGGATGGCAACATTCGTCTGGTCGCCGGGGCCTTTTCGCGCAGTGCAGACACTTCGCGGGCGAGCGGTCTTGCCTATGGCATCGCGCCGGAGCGCACATACCCGGATTACCGCACGATGCTGGCCGAGGAAGCCCGCCGGCCAGACGGCATCCAGTTCGTTTCGATTGTCACCCCCAATGACATGCATTTTGCCATTGCTCGTGATGCGATAACCGCCGGGATCGGCGTCGTCTCGGACAAGCCGGCGACCACCACCCTGGCACAGGCGATCGAACTGCGTCAGGTCATTCGGGACAATTCCGGCGCTTATGCGCTGACCTACACTTACACCGGCTATCCCATGCTGCGTGAAGCGCGCGCGCTGGTCGCTGATGGCGCGCTGGGCGCGCTGCGCAAAGTCGTGGTCGAATATTACCAGGGCTGGCTGGCCACTCCCGGCGAGCGAACCGGCAACAAGCAGGCCGAGTGGCGGACCGATCCTGACCGCGCCGGGATCGGCGGTTGCGTCGGCGACATCGGCGTTCATGCTTTCAACCTGGCCGAGTTCGTCACATCGAGCCGCGTGCAGGAACTCAATGCCGATTTGTCGAAAGTTGTGCCGGGGCGCACGCTCGATGACGATTGCACGATCCTGGTCCGTTTTGCCAACAATGTCCCCGGGCTGATCGCGGCCTCACAAATCGCGACGGGTGAGCGCAATGGCCTGCGCTTGCGGGTCTATGGGGAAAAGGGCGGGCTCGACTGGTGTCACGAACGGCCCGACCTGCTGGTTCTGAACCGTGCCGACGGGGTGACCGAATGTCGCCACGCCGGATCGGACAGTCTGGGCCCGAGCGCACGCGCCGCCACGCGCCTCCCGGCCGGGCATCCCGAGGGCTTTTTTGAAGCGCTGGCGAATATTTATGGTGACTTCGCGCAAATGCTGAGCAGCAAGCAGGAGCGCGGTGACGGCTTGCTCCAGACTATCGACGAAGGCGTTCGCAGCATGGCCTTTGTCGAAACCGCAGTCGAAAGCAGCGCAAACCGGCGCTGGATGGGCCTGCGTGACGTCTGAATTGCATTTTTTGACCACCGGGCACATGAACCAGGCTATGGCCACAGTCACCGATGTCGCTGCACACGCAGGCGTCTCCATCGCAACAGTTTCGCGCATGCTGTCAAAGCCGGAAACGGTTGCGCCGGCAACGCGCGAACGTGTGCAGCGCTCAATCGATGCGCTGGGCTATGAGCCCAATTTTGCGGCCAAGAGCTTGCGCAAGGCGCATGCTGCAAAATTCCTGATCACCGTGCCCGATATTTCCAATCCGTTCTTTTCCAGCATCATCCGGGGCGCAGAAGATGCGGCGATGCGCGCGGGCTATTCGCTCGTGCTGGGTGATACACGCGGGGATGAAGCGCGCGAAGAGCAATATGCCACGATGCTGCTTGGCCGAGAGGTCGACGGCCTGATCTTTCTTGGCCACATTCTGCCCGACAGCATTTTGCAAATTCTCAGGAAAAAGCCACTCGCCCCGATTGTGAACGCGTGTGAGTTCAGCCCTGATCTGCCGGTAACCAGCGTCCACATCGACAATCATGGCGCAGCCGTGCAAGCGATGGAGTATCTCTATGCGCTTGGCCATCGCCGGGTCGGCGTGATCACCGGGCCATTGAGCAGCCCGCTGAGCCGCGACCGATTGAACGGTGTGCGCGCCGCAGCAGAGGCGGCCGGTGCTGCGGACCAGTTGCGGGTCAGCGTTGGCGATTTCACGATCGGCACGGCAGAGCGTGAGACCCGCTCATTGCTGACTTCGGGCGAGCGACCGACCGCACTGTTCTGCTTCAGCGACGAAATGGCGATGGGGGCCTTGAGCGCCTTTGCTGCGCTCGGCTTGACCTGCCCCGGCGACATCTCGCTGATCGGCTTTGACGACATCCGCTTTGCGCGCTTTACCCAACCCGCGCTGACCACGATTTCACAGCCGATGGATGCCATCGGCCGCGAAAGCGTGCGATTGCTGCTTGGCCTGATGTCAGGGGCAATCGGAGCGAAAGCATCGATAACGCTTGCCCACGAACTGATCATTCGCGGTAGCACCGGGCGTTACGCCACCGCATAGTTGTAAACAAAATCGCTAGCCTCTCTTATTCGCGACGGTGCGCTGACCGGTTCGACCCGGCTTGCGGCAGCGACGTAGGCTGAAGCAGGCCAAGCGCTGCCGTTGCGTCTGTTTCATCGCGGCGGATCGAGGGGCTTGCAGGTTTGACGGGCGTGGTTCGGGTTGTGTGCGGCACCGCCGCGCCGGCTATGTGGGCGCTGGCTTGAGCGCGTTGGCAATGGTGCGGAACAGGTCTGCATCTGGGCAGGCGGAAGCGAACGCGACCCGGATGCGGGTGGATGTTTCGATGACGCGGGCGGCGATTTTGAGGAGACGCACGCGCATTGTGGCGAACTCGGCGATGGCGAGCGCGGCTTTTTTCGGGATAGCTTGCTGTACGCGCCACATCAGCCAGTAGGCCGCGGTGTGCAGGATCAGGCGCATCTGGTTTGCGTTGGCCGACCGGCACGATGTGCGGTCGCTGGAAAGCTGGCTTTTGTGCAGCTTGATCAGGTTTTCTGCATTGCCTCTCGCGCAGTAGTGGACCTCATACAGGTCCTCAGGGCCAGGCTCGGTCAGCGAGGTGACGACGGTGCGGATATCCATGCCCATGGTGCTGGCCTCGATCCTGGCAACGACGCGGCGCTGGTGTTTCCAGCTTTTCGCGCCGTAGCGGGTCTCGGCAAAGAGGCGCAGGACCGGGCGATCCTCTTCGGCGCGCTGGGTTGCGCAGGCATCGGCCACTGTCACGATCGTGGGATCGGCACGCAGCACCGCGTTGGTCGGCAGGCCAAAGACATAGTCGACCCCGTTGGCCTCGCAAAAATCCATCACTTCGGGTCGGCCATAGTGCCCATCACCCCGGATTGTGATGTGGGTGGTGGGCCAATGCATGCGGATATGGCGCAACAGCCGCCGTATGTGCCCTGCGGCCTCTTTGCCCGATGGCGTCTTGCCGGTGCGCAACAGCATGGCGACTGGCCGTCCGGTCGCGGTATCGTAGACATGGATCGGCATGAAGCAGCGCTCACCATGATGGCCATTCCAGAACGAGAGCTGCTGATATCCGTGCACGACATCGCAGGTATCGTCGACATCCAGCGTCACCGCCGCAGGCGGGGTCGGATAGCTGGCGCAATATATGCCAATCATCTCCCCCATCATGCGTGCCAGTTCGCGTGTGGTCGGCGCATTCTCCCACCTGCTCATGGTCGGTTGGCTGGCAAGTCCGGCGCCCGATCCGGGCAGTTTGCCCAGCGCCAAACGAAAGCCAGGATCGTCACGCAGGGTGTCGAGGTCGTCTGCGTCTTCATAGCCACAGCAGATCGCCAGAATGCGCGCCCGCAGGATGTCGTCCAGCTTGTGGGTTACCCGGGCCGGATCGCGCCGATCGGCAATGCAGGCAGCCAGTCGCGCGCAGATCCCCATCGAACGTTCAGCCTGCGCCAGCAGCAGCACACCGCCATCCGAGGTCAGCCGACCACCGTCAAACGCGGCTGTGAGTTTCTTGCGTCCGACCGCTGGAAACGAAATCGGAGCGGCGCTATCATCGTTCGCGGCGGGTGTGGCCTGTGGCATTTTATGCCTCGTTGCAGGTTGGTTTAGACACCCAATTTCCTACAACAAGTCAGTGCCTTATGCCACTCCCGCCAACCAATCAGGCGACCACTGAGTAGAGTCGAGGACGAGCGCGGTGGCATGAGCCCCGTTTCCCGTCCCCGCTCATCAAACCGGACGTGCCGATTTCCGGCATCCGGCTTTCCGACTGGTTTCACCGCACAGCTTTCGGTGGCGGCCCAATGTGCAAGCGTCTCAGGAGCATGACGCCACCCTCGCCGTAGACATGGTCACGGGAGAAGCGACGCGTACCGCGCCCGGGCTCATTGTGCCGACGCGCGAGGAAGTGCCGGACGCGATCATAGACGTGGTTGTCGGCCGCTCGGTATGCCTGCAGACGGGTGCCGTAGTCGAAGTAGGACGACCAACCGCGCAGCAAGCTGTTCAGTCGGTCTCTCACCTCGTGCCATTGTCCCATCTCGCCAGGTAACAGCAGGTCGCTGATTTTCGTCTTCAATCGCTGGACACTTTTCCGGGATGGGCTCGCGCCCAGATACCAATGGCCGTCCTTGCGATAATGCTGGGGACCGAAGGTATATCCAAGGAAGTCAAAGTGGTCCTTCCGGGCATTCTTCACCGAGGTTTTCGTCTCGTTGAGGGTAAGCCCGAGCTTGGTCATCACCGTCCTCGTCCATGCCAGCGCCTCGTCCGCGCAGCCGCGGCTGAGGATGACAAAGTCATCGGCGTAGGAGATGATATGGGCCCGGAACTTTTCGTCCCGGCCGGTCTGACGCCAGTGCTTCAGGAAACGGTTCATGTAGATATTGGCCAGAAGTGGACTCGCGACTCCGCCCTGTGGCGTTCCGCGCGTTGCTTTTTGGCCCCCACTCATGCGACGTCTCCCGCCGCTGTCCCGCTCCTCGACAGGCGCTTTGAGCCACATCTTGATAAGATGAAGCACGTGCCGGTCGACGACCTTGCGGGCTACTGACCTCATGAGGTCAGCATGCGGTATCGAGTCAAAATAGCCCGATAAATCAGCGTCTACCACATCGGTGTAACCCCGGCATATCAGCCGGTGCACTTCCTTGACCGCCTGACCACCACCCCGCTTGGGGCGATAGCCATAAGCGCTATCCTCAAAGTCGGCCTCAAATATGGGTTCCAGCACCAGCTTGGCTGCGGTTTGCACTACGCGGTCCCGAATAGTCGGAATACCGAGCGGCCGCTCTCCACCCCCTGGCTTGGGTAGCATCACCCGACGCACCGGTTGTGGCCGGTACGTCATCGAGACCAGTTCCTCGCGCAATCCCGCCAGCCACTCCTGCGCGCCCGCCGCCTCGATCCGCGCGAAAGTCATCCCGTCCACACCCGGCGACCCTGCATTGCTGCAGGCAAGCCGATAGGCATGATACAGAATGTCGTCGCGGCAAATCTTGTCGTAAAGCACGTAGAAGCGAAAAGCGGGTGCCGCCTTCGCTTTACGATACAGCTTTCTCTGAAGAGTCCGGATCTTGTCAGGCGTTTGCAGGCTCATCGCCAATCACCTTCACCTCGTCGTCGTCAAAAGCACACCAGAAGTCAGGGCCCTTCCCTCCACCGGCATTACCCGGCCTCAGCAGTACTATGACCCTGTCCGAATCCCGTTCCGAACCGCCCGTTGAGGCCGCTACCCTCACCCAGAACGGGCCTCCCCCGATTACCCGCATCACCCTTCCAGCGTGCCGTGCCCATTACCCCGGCGGATCGAACGGGTGCGCGCGTCGATTGCTTCCCCACTCGTGCTGCCTTCCCCGTTATTCAGGCGGGTCGGCATCCGCTCCTTCACTTTCGAGGCCTGCTCAGGCTTCACACTCGTTACGGCCCGCTGGATTGCTCAACCGCCCAAGGCGGCCTTTGTCACGAGGCTTCGGCCCGACCGGTTACCCGGCAAAGCCGCTCGTCAGCTACCAGACCTATCGACAACTATCTGGGTGGAACCTCCCTCCACTGGTGTTACGCGCCGTCGGGGCGCACTGAATACGACGGGCTAAATTCAAAGATGGCAGGCGATGGTGGGGAAGGCCAAATTCAACGATGGGTTCAAGCTGAGACTGTAGCCCAGATCACCGAGCGCGGTTACGCGACTCGACGCAGGCCGGACCGGGTTCGGCAGGCGGTCAGCCAGCCTGCCTCACCTGATTGCAGCATGAAAAAGCGTCAGAACGGCTCATTGAGCCGGGCCAGCGCGCCTTCGAGAATGCGGGCGTGTTCGGCCGGATCGCCATGCGCCAGTTGCAGGCGGCCGACCGCGACCGAGCTGTCGATGACATCCTTGCAGCGCGGATAGCGGCGTTCCTGATAGGCCAGCAGCCCGGCCTCCGCCGAGATCGCGCGGGCGAGTTCTTCGGCCAGTACGATCCCGCTTTCCACCGCCATGCCCGCGCCGGAGGCCAGATGCGGGGTGGTCGCGTGCGCGGCATCGCCCAGCAGCACGATGCGGCCGTTGAACCATGTCTTTGGCTGCAATACCGCGGCCAGGGGGCGATAGTTGATCCAGTCCGCCCTGGTCATGGTGTCGCGGATCCAGCCGGCATTGCCGCCGAAATCGGCCAGCAGCCGCTTCAATTCGTCGTAGAGTTCGGCATCGTCCATGAACCGTTCGCGTTCGACGTGCGGCGTCAGCATCCACATGTAGACGCTGTCGGGCGCGCACGGCGTAATTCCGCAAGGGTTGGCATGGCCAAGGTAAAATTCCCCCGCCTCGAGCCCCGGTGGCCGCGCGATCGAAATGCGCCAGCAGCCCTGCCCGGTCGGCAGCGGCGGACCCATGTGCGGAAAAGCCAGATCGCGTACCCGCGAAGCGACGCTGTCCGCGCCGATCACCAGGTCATAGTGCCCCCGGCTGCCGTCCGAAAAGGCCACATCGACGCCGTTGCCGGTGTTGTCGAGCGCGCTGACGGTCAGCCCCAGCCGCACCGGCATGGCGAGCGCGCGCACGCGTTCCTGCATGATGCGGTGCAGCACCGGGCGCATGATCCCGCCGGTTGCCGGCAGCCCTTCCTCGATCACCGGCTCGTCGAGATCGTGCAGATGCACCCCGTCAAACCGGAACAGCCGCGTCCTGGTGGTGATCGCGCCCTGCGCCTTGATCGCATCGAGCAGACCCAGCCGGCGATAGGCGCGCAAAGTCGGCCCGGTGATCGTGATCCCCGCGCCATAGACGCGCCATTCGGGATCAAGATCGATGATCCCGACCGCCACGCCGCGTTCCGCCAGCGCGATCGCGGCCGCCATGCCGCCAATCCCGCCCCCCACGACAAGCGCCGATGCGACGCTGCTGATGTTCTCCCGGTCCATGGCGCCTGACTGACGCTGGCCGGATCAAAGCGCAAATCCGAACCGTGAATAGATGCCTATCGACACAATCGGTGTGAGCTTGGCGCCGATTGCGCCTACGCGGACAGTCGGGACGCCTGTCTGGCGCTCATTTGAATTTTGCAGGCCCGGTCATGGGTTATCCTGGGGAGGATTTATGAACAAAGCACTGCGCCGCGGCGCGGCCCTTTCGGTTTCGCTGGTCGCGCTGGCCATCGGCAATCAGGCGGCACTGGCCGCCGATGCGGCACCGGCGCCCAAGGACACCGCCGAAATCATCGTCACCGCGCAAAAGCGCCCGGAAAAGCTGCAGGACATTCCTGTCGCCGCCAGCGTGCTGAGCGCGACCGCCGTCGCGCAAGAGCATGTCACCGATCTGTCCGACATCAACCGGGTGGTCCCTTCGGTCGAGATCAAGGGCACCTTCAACGGGCGCGTGCCCTACGGCATGCGCGGCATTTCAACCAACGCCAACGAAGGCACGATCGGGCTGACCTCGGGTGTCAATATCCAGATCGACGGCGTGCCGGTTCCGGCCGACAGCTTTGCCGCCAACAACATCGCCGATGTGTCGCAGATCGAAGTGCTCAAGGGCCCGCAGGCGACGCTGGGCGGGCGCACCGCTTCTGCCGGTGAAATCAACTTCGTCACTTTCGGGCCGACCGCCGTGCCGCGCTTTGCGCTCGACAGCGTGTTCACCACCGACAACGAACGCCGGGTCAGCGCGCGCGCCTCGGGCCCGATCACCGATACGCTGCTGTACAGCTTTGCCGGGACTTATGCCGATACGCCCTATCCGGTGACCAACACCCAGCTTGGTGTCAAAAGCCATGCCGAAAACTATGCCTTGCGCGGCAAGCTGAAATGGCAGCCCTCGGTCGATTTCGACGCGACGCTGACCGGGCACTATGCGCTGAGCCCGTCGCGCGGGGAAAACTTCACATTCCAGTATCTGACCCCGGGCGCGTCGCTGCTGGGTGTGCCGCTGCTCAGCCAGACCCTGCTTTATGGCAACACGCCGCTGGTCTATGGCAACACGACGTACAGCTCGCCGGTCGACATGACCTCGCGCTACGAGGACAAGGATGCCTCGCTGGTGCTCAACTATCGGCTTGGCAGCACCACGCTCAGCTCGACGTCCAGCTATTTCCGCGAACAGCAATACCAGTCGCAGGATCTGTTTGAAACGCAGATCTATTTCTTCAATTTCCTGACCGGCGGGCACGCACCGCCGTTCAACGATCAACAATCGAGCACCGGCTACGTCAAGCAGACCACGCAGGAGTTCAAACTGGCGACCGATGCCAACCGGCCGCTCAGCGCCTTGCTCGGCGCGTTCTATTCCGACAGCACGACCAACGCCTTTGCCTTGCGCGCGTTTGTGGGCGCGCCGTCCAGCGCGATCAACATTTCGACCACCAAGACGTATGCGGCCTATGGCCGGGTCACCGGGAAATTGTCCGACGAGTTTTCGGTGATCGGCGGGCTGCGCTGGAACCATGACGAAATTTCGTGGGACAAGTCGCAATTGTTTAACCCGGCGCTGGGCGAATTCCAGGGCTGCGGCGCGGGCAACGCGGTGGTGCCGTCGCAGTGCGAATGGTATCTGGCGAGCAGTTCATCAACGCTGGTCGGGGATTTTGCGGCGCAGTATCATCCCGATCGCGACGTGATGATCTATTCGTCGTACACGCGCGGTTACAAACCGGCGGCCTTCAACACCAACTGGAATTTCAGTTCGCTGCAATCCGCGCCGAGCGCGGCCGACGCCTTGCAAACCGCGCCGACCAAGGGCGAAACGATCGACAGCTTTGAAACCGGGGTAAAGGCGCAACTGCTCGATCACCATCTGATGCTCGACCTGGCGGCGTTCCATACCAATTACCGGAATTATCAGGTGCAGATTTTCAACAACAACATTCCGGGCAATCTGGCCGGTCTGCTGTTTCTGGAAAACGCCGGTGCGCGGACCCAGGGCATCGAAGCCGACGTGACTTATGCCAAGGCCAATACGCGGATAATGCTGTCGGCGGCCTATATCGACGCGGTGTTCAAAAACTTTGCCGGCGCGCCCTGCGCACCATTGCAAACCAGCGCGCAGGGCTGCGTCGGCGGCGTGCAGAACCTGACCGGGGTGGCGATGCCCGACAGCCCCAAGTTCAAGTTCACCGGCAGCGTGACCCAGACCGTGCCGCTCGACAAGCTGAACCTGCTGCTCGGCGGCAACCTGTCGTACCGGTCTTCGGCCAATTTCCAGGCTGACCAGAATCCCGAAACCTTCCAGGGCGGATTTGCGCTGGTTGATCTCAACCTCGGGTTCCAGACCAAGGACGAGCAGGCTACTTTGACGTTCTTCGTCAACAACCTGACCAACCATTTCTACAACGCCAACATGGAAGATTTCTTCTCGGCGCCGTTTGCCGGTACCGCCAATGCGGTGATTGGCCAGCCGGCACGCGATTCGCATCGCTATTACGGGGTTCGGCTGTCGATCCGGCTGTGACCGACTGACTTTCGCGCGGGGGCATCGGCGCGCGCCGGTGCCCCTGTCTGCGCTTTTATCGCTCGGCTTTTTCTCGATCCAAAGGTGCGCAATGACGATTCTGATCACCGGCGCGGGCGGGTTTGTCGGCCGTCGCATTACGGCCTTGCTGCTCGAGGCGGGGCACGATGTGGTGGCAATCGATGCGCATGTCGATGGCATCCCGGCCGGTGCACGGGTGCTGGCGGGCGATCTGGCCGACCCGGCCCTGCGCGCGCAGGCGCTGGGCAACGGGGTGGCCGGGGTGATCCATCTGGCCACCGTACCGGGCGGTGCGGCCGAAGCCGATCCGGCCGCCTCGCGCCGGATCAATCTTGACGCGATGTACGATCTGCTGCTCGAAGCCGCCGCCTTCGGCAATCGGCCGCGCGTGGTCTATGCCAGTTCGATCGCGGTGTTTGGCGATCCGCTGCCCGACCATGTCGACGACAGCACCCCGCTCAGCCCCAAACTGATCTATGGCGGGCACAAGGCGATGATGGAGCACGCCGTCGCGCTGTTCCACAATCGCGGCGCGATCGAAGGCGTAACCTTGCGCCTGCCCGGCATCCTGGCGCGGCCCAAGGGGCCATCGGGGATGAAATCGGCATTCATGTCCGATCTGTTTCACGCGCAGAAGGCTGGCGAGCGGTTCACCTGCCCGGTATCGGCGGCGGGCACGATCTGGGCGCAATCGCTGGGCCGGGTTGCCGCCAATTTTGTCCATGCGCTGACCATCGATGCGGCGCTGCTGCCCCCCGGCCGCGCGGTCACCCTGCCCGCGCTGCGCGTGACGATGGGCGACCTCGCCGCCGAAATCGCGCGCCAGACCGGTGCTGCCCCCGGCCTGGTGTCCTATGCCCCCGATGCCGCGCTCGAGGCCGCGTTTGCCGCACAGCCGCCGCTGGCCACGCCCGCTGCGCACACCGCCGGCTTTGCCCACGATGGCGATCTGCAATCGCTGGTGGCCAGCGCGCTCGCCACGCTGTAACATCGCGCGCGGGAGAGCATGCCATGCGGTTTCAGCGTCTGGACCTGAACCTGCTGGTGGCACTGGACGTGCTGCTGGCGGAAAAGAGTGTCAGCCTTGCGGCAGACCGACTGTGTCTGTCGCAATCGGCCACCTCGAGCGCGCTGGGTCGGCTACGCGACTATTTCGGCGACGAACTGCTGGTGGTCAAGGGCCGCACCATGGTGCTGACCGCGCGCGCCGAAGAACTGATCGAGCCGGTGCGCGCGGTGCTCGAACAGATCCGCACCACCATCGCGATCGCGCCCGATTTCGACCCCGCCACCAGCGATCGCCAGATCCGCATCATGGCCAGCGACTATTCGACCCAGGTGCTGCTGACCGGCGCCTTTGCCGCGCTGGCCGAGGCGGCGCCGCAGATGCGGTTCGAAGTCATGCCGATGGGTTCGACCCCGGTTGATCTGCTCGAACGCGGCCAGATCGATCTGCTGCTGACGATCGATTATGCGATCAGTTCGGACCACCCGAGCCAGTTCCTGTTCGCGGATGATTACGTCGTGGTCGGCGATGCCGCCAACCCGGCGATGCAGGGCGAAATGACCCGCGACAAATATTTCGCGCTGGGCCATGTCACCGCGCGCTTTGGTCGCAGCCGCACCCCGGCGTTCGATGACTGGTTCGTGCGCCGGCAAAAGACCCAGCGCCGGATCGAAGTGGTCGCGCCGACATTCCTGTCGCAGGCCGGCCTGGTGCTGGGCACCCGTCGCATTGCGACGATGCACCGGCGGCTGGCGCAACAGGTGGTGCAGATGATGCCGCTGGTGATGCGCGAAGTGCCGTTCGACATTCCGCCGATCCGCGAGGCGGTGCAATGGCACATTTCCAACAACAACGACCGCGCGCTGCGCTGGGTGGTTGAACAGCTTGCGCTGTTCGCCGGGCAGGACCGCCCTGCCGACAGCAGCGTGGTGCCGATTTCCGACCCGCACCACGATGCCATTGCCGTGCAGTTCCAGCACAATCACCCGACCTTGCGCGGTCAGGCGTAACCCGCGTCAAACGAAGCGCGCGCCGCCGCGATCGCATCGGCGCGCGCGTTGACCCAGTCGATCATCGCGCGGCCCTGCGCCGCGAGTTCGCGCCCTGCATCGGTCAACCGATAGGACACGCGCGGCGGTACATCGACGGTGACCAGCCGCGAAACAAATCCGTCGCGTTCGAGTGCGCGCAGTTTCAGCGTCAGCACGCGCTGCGAAATCGCCTGTTCCGCCGACAGCCGCGACAGCGCCCGCTTCAGATCGGCATGGCGCCATTCGCCGATCATCAGCACCTGCAAAATCAGCGCGGTCCAGCGGTCGCCCAGCATAGCCATCACCGCGCGCGCCGGATCATCGCGGCGGATGCCGTGCGCCGCCATATCGGCCGCCAGCGCAGCCAGCCCGGCGCGCAGATGTGGCGGAAATGTCGACGGGTCGATCACACCCCTGCACGCTCCCCCGGGCACAAAAAAGTGCCTCCTTCCGTTTCCTCCGGCGATGCGTAACACCCCCGGCACAACACGCAACGGGAGAAACACGGCCATGGCCCATGATGCCATCCGGATGGACGGAAAGGTTGCGATCATCACCGGCGGCGCCGGCGGGATCGGCTCCGCAACCGCGCACCTGATCGCCGCGCGCGGCGGGCTGGTGGCGATTGCCGACATCGCGCATGACCGCGCCCAGGCGCTGGCCGACACCATCCCCGACGCGATCGCCATCGCGCTCGATCTGGAGCACGAAGCCAGCATCGAAGCGATGATCGCGACGACCCACGCGCATTTCGGCCGCATCGACGTGCTGCACAACAATGCCGCTTTGCTCGGGCCCGAAATTGCGCGGCACGATGCCGATATCGAAACCATGGCGACCGCGCTGTGGGACCGCACCTATGCCGTCAACGTGCGCGGCACGATGATCGCCTGCCGCGCCGCGCTGCCGCATTTGCGCGCGACGCGCGGCAATATCGTCAATACGGTCAGCAATCTGGCCTTGCAGGGCCACCTGATCCAGGCCGCCTATTCCAGCAGCAAGGCCGCGATCATCCAGATGACCCGCGCGATCGCCGCGAGCCATGGGTCGCACGGCGTGCGCTGCAACGCGGTCGCCCCCGGCATGACGATGACCCCGGCGCTCAAGGAAGCCTTCCCCCCGGTGCTGCGCGCCACGGTAGAGTCCGAAACCTTGCGCGACCAGTTGGGCGATCCCGACGACATCGCCCAGGCGGTCGCCTTCCTCGCCAGCGAGGCGGCGCGCAACATCACCGGTCAGGTGCTGGTCAGCGATGGCGGGTGCGCCAGCCACGTGCCCGGCATCGCCGGCTTCCGGGCGTTTTTTGCAGGAGAAACCGCATGAGCCAGGTCGATATCGTGGTGATGGGCGGCGGCCACAACGGGCTGACCGCCGCCGCCTACATGGCCAAGGCGGGCAAGCGTGTGCTCGTGCTCGAAAGCAAGCCGTACTATGGCGGCGGCGTTTCGACGCGCGAACTGATCCGCCCCGGCTATTGGCACGATGAGCATTCGAACGTGCACATCATGATCCAGGGCAACCCGCTGCTGCGCGAGGACGAGCTGGGTCTGCTGTCGAAATTCGGGCTGGAATATATCTATCCCGATCTCGTCCATGTCAGCATCTGGGACGATGGCACCGTCATCCGCAGCTACAAGGATCTCGATCGCACCTGCGACGAGCTGGCCCGCGTCACCAGCGAAAAGGACGCCGAGGCCTATCGCCGGTTCGTCAAAATGAGCCAGACCGCGCTGCCGATGCTGATGAGCGGGATGTATGCCCCGCCCTTCCCCCTGGGCGCGTTCGTGGCGATGATGGATCAGTCGGACGAAGGCCGGTTCCTGCTCGACCTGATGCAGCGCACCGCGCTCGATATCGTCGATGCCTATTTCGACAGCGATCTGCTGAAACTGCACATCGTGCGCATGGTCACCGAAAACCTGCAGATGCCCGATGAACTGGGCACCGGCATGGGCGCCTTCGTGATGCCCGGGATCGTCCACACTTTCGGCTGTTCGATGCCCAAAGGCGGATCGGGGCAATTGAGCCATGCGCTGGTGCGCGCGCTCGAACACTTCGGCGGCGAAGTGCGGGTCAATGCTCCGGTCGCGCGCGTGCTGGTGTCGGGCGGCAAGGCGGTCGGCGTCGAGCTGGAAGATGGCGAGCGGATCATGGCGCGCGACGGGGTGATCGGCCAGATCCACCCGCACAAGCTGCGCAAGTTCGTTGGCGAAACGCCCGAACCGGTGCTGCAACGCGCCGAACGGGTGACGCAATCGACCTTTTCGATCAACCTGATGCACCTCGCGCTGAAAGAGCGGCTGGAACTGCGCGTCGGCAACGACTGCAACGCGATGATGACCGAACTGATGGATTTCTACACCGTGCGCGACATGTGTCTGGAATATGACAAGCTGCGCCGGGGCGAAGTCTCGTCGCGGCTGATCGCGGGCGGCGACAATGCCATTTTCGACCCCAGCCGCGCCCCCGCTGGCGCCGGGGTGTTCTATGGCGTCAACTTTGGCCCCTATCGCCTCTACGATGGCGGGGCGGCGGCGTGGGACGCGCAAAAAGAGGCGCACGCCGACCGCGCGCTGGCGCAATATCGCAAGTTCTACAAGAACCTGAGCGATGACAATATCCTGGGGCGCAAGGTCTGTTCGCCGCTCGATCACGAACGCGGCAGCCCCAACAGCATGGTCGAGGGCGATGCGCACGGCTGCGCGCCGTTCTTCTACCAATCCGCCGGGCACCGCCCCACCCCCGATCTCGGCTCGTTCCGCGTGCCGGGGGTCGAGGGGCTCTATCTGACCGGGCCGTTCATGCACCCGGGCGGCGGGGTGTTCGGCGCCGGCCGCGCCACCGCGATCCAGATGATGGACGATATGGATATCGATTACGACAAAGTCTGCGGGAGAGCGCTGTGATGACCAAGGCCACCAAACGCCCCGTCGCCACGATCCTCGATGCCAATGGCAAGGAACTGATGGCCATCCGCAAGCTGGAACGCGACGGCAATACGCTGGTGATCCGCGGCAAGATCTTTGGCGCGATGCCGATGGTCGCCAAGCTGACCCCCACCGAAGCGCGCGCGGCGCTGAAACTGCTCGATTGGCGCACCACGCTGTTCCTGCTGACTTTGCTGTTTCGCCGATAGCAACCATCCGATCCTATGCGTTTTCAACCCGTGCCGGCGCTTGCCATATCAAGCCCGATTACGGGGAACAGCGCATGAGCATTCTGGGTGTCGAAAGTGTCGTGTTCGGGGTCGCAGACCTTGCCGAACATGCCCGTTTCTGGAGCGATTTCGGCCTGCCGGTCGAATCCGTCAGCGATAGCGAGGCGGTGTTCCGCCTCGCCTCGGGCAGCCGGCTGATCGTGCTGGTGCATGGCGATGCGCGGCTGCCCGCGCCCGATCCCTATCCCGGCGACGGGATCAAGGAAACCGTGTGGGGGGTCGATACCGCCGCCAACCTCGATGCGATCGCCGCCAGTCTGGCGAACGAAGTGGCGGTGACCCGCGATGCCGATGGCACCATCCATGCGCGGTGCCCCGATGGTCAGCCGATCGGCTTGCGCGTGTGGGACAAGCGGCCGGTGATGTCCGAAACCAGCCCGGTCAATACGCCAGGTTCATACCCCCGGTTCAACCAGCACCGCATCTGGCGGCAAAAGGCGATCCCCAAGACGATCAACCACGTGGTGTTCTTTTCGCCCGATTATGTCGGCAGCTTTGAATTCTATGAACGCCACATGGGCTTTCGCTATGTCGATCATTCGAAGGGCACCGGAATTTTCGCCCGCGCCGATGGCACCTATGAACACCATTCGATTTTCTGGGTGAACTGCGACCTGCCGATCGCGCCCGACCACTTCAAATTCATGCACATCGCATTCGGCATGGACGATATCGACGAAGTGATGCTGGGCGCCAACATCATGGAAGCCAAAGGCTGGAAAAATACCACGATGAACACCTCTGGCGGCATTTCCCGCCACCGCATTTCCAGCGCGATCTATTACTATTGCGAGATTCCCGGCCATGCCGGAGAGGCCGAATACCACGCCGACACCGACTACCTCGATGACAACTGGGTGCCGCGCGCGTGGGATTTCCGCTTTGGTTCGCTGCTGTGGTCGAACAATGCACCGCCGATCTTTCGCGGACCCGATATCCCGTGGGACATGACGTTCGACGCCGACCGCAAGAGCTTTGAGCCCTGGCGCAAAACCAGCCCCGGCAAGACGCCGCTGTCGGGCAAACTCGCCGAAATCACCGAAGCAGACGAACACGCGCTGTAATCCTCCCCGGTACTGGGCATGCGGATTCACACAATCAGTCAAGTACCTGATCTATAACATATCGGTTCGTCCTGAGCCCATCGAAGGACGCGCGCCAAGGCCCGCCCCGTGCGCTGAAAAGGCGCCTGGCCATAGGGCAGCGCGCGTCCTTCGACGGGCTCAGGACGAACCGGATTTGGGTTTTTTGGTTGTTCCTGAACCACTTGTGTGAATGCCGTAGGTTCGGGAAGGATCAGTCTGCGGGTTCTTCGACGAATTCGATCAGGTTGCCGGCGCAATCGCGGATGAAGCAGCCTTTGCCAAACGCTTCGCGCACCACGAACGCGACATCGACCTGTTTCGCCGCCATCTCGACCAGGAACGCCTCAAGATCGGCGACGCGAAACGCGACATGCTTGTTGCCATGGGTGCGCAAATCGGCCGGGGGATGACGGCGGTCCTCGGGCAGGGGCGCGGCGCCTTCGACCTCGAACAGTTCAAACCGCAACGGCCCCTTGCGCACCATCGCGGTGTGGCTCTTGGCCGCCGCGATGTAGAACCGCTTTTCGACCTCAAACCCGAGCACTCGCCCGTACCAGTCGATCGCTTCGTCGAGGCTGGGGACCGAGACCCCGCCGTGATGGAACGAAAATTCGGCCATCAGCCCATCTCCGCAAAAGTCTGTGCGCACCAGTCGGCGATATAGTCGCGCATTCCGGTGCCGTTGTCCGCGCCGCAGTGTTCAACCTCGAAATCGGCCGTGGTAAACATGCGCAGATGGCGCTTGGGGCTGCTGATGGCCTGATCGTAGGACAGGTGCGCGTTGAATGCCGGAATCTGCCGGTCATTCTCGCCATGGGTGACCAGAAACGGCGCCTTGATCTTCTCGACCTGACCATCGAGCGTGATCTGGTCGGCGTAAGCGAGGAATGCCTTACGGTCGTCAAACCCGAACACCCACAGCACATGATCCCAGTAATGCGGCACCGGATTTTCGCCCTCGTTCTGCACCCGCTCGCGCTGGCGCCGGCCCCACACATGGTTGGCGCCCATCACCGCGCAGAGCGCATAGCGCGGATCGTTGGCGGCAATGCGCGGCGCATGGTAGCCGCCGAACGACAGGCCGAAGATACCGATTTTGCTGTGAATCACATCACTGCGGGTCAGCAGGTAATCGAACGCCGGACTGCCCCAGCGTTCGGCATCATAGACCGCCGGCAACCCCAGCTTGCGGATCGCCTCACCCGTGCCGGGCTGGTCGACAAACAGCGTGTTCATCCCGCGCTCGAGGTTGGCCACCCCGTGCCCGGCCATGTTGACCTGTTCCTTCATCGAATCGAGCCCGTTGACCGAGACCAGCGTCGGGCGCGGTGTGCCACTGCCATCGTGCATGAAGATCGCGGTGTAATGGCTCGCTTCGTAGGGAATGTTCACCTTCTCGATATGCAATCCGCGCAGCGCTGCACCCTTGTGATAGAGTTCCAGCCCCTTGTCATAGGCCACCCAGCGCGGTGCATAGTCGCGGCTCTGCATTCGCTCGGCCGCCAGATAATACCCGCTCGCACGCAGGAACTTGGTCCCCGCCGACAGCCGATATCCCGCCGCCAGATCCGCCTCGGCGTTCGCCGCAACCTGGTCGGCCACCGCGATCCAGCTGTCGAACAGCAGCGCCGAACCGGCATCGGCGCCCGCCTTGGCCGCCTCGCGCACCGGCCGGCACGCCTCGTCGATCTCGCCATGGTTGCCGCCGCAGACCAGCGCGAGATTGGTCGCCAGATTCCACACATAGTTTCCGGGAAACGGTTCGAACATGGGTCAGTCCTTCGTCAATCACCATCCTCCCCGTTCCGGGGAGGGGACCAGCGCAGCTGGTGGAGGGGCCGCGAGGCTGGGTGGCCACGCCAATCAGGCGCGCCACCCGGTCGAAAGCCCCCTCCACCACGCTGCGCGTGGTCCCCCTCCCCGGTTCGGGGAGGATCAATTCAATCGGCGGTCCAGCCGCCATCGACGACCAGGCTGGTGCCGGTCATCAACGCCGAAGCATCGCCGGCCAGAAACACCACCGCGCCCATCACATCTTCGACCTGGCCGATCCGGCCCAGCTTGATCTTGGCCAGCACGCTGTCGCGAAAGTCGGGGTCTTCGAAAAACGGCGCGGTCATCGGCGTTTCGATAAAGGTCGGTGCGATCGTGTTCGAGCGGATGCCGTGCGGCGCCAGGTCGAGCGCGAGCGCCTTGTTGAGCCCCTCGATCGCCCACTTGCTGGCGCAATAGAGGCTGCGGCGCGGACCGCCGACATGGCCCATCTGGCTGCCGATGTGGATCAGGCTGCCCTGCACGCCATCGCGCAGCATCGCCTTGACCGCGCCTTGCGCGACGAAGAACGCCGCTTTGACATTCAGATCGAGCACAGCGTCGTAATCGGCCTCGGTCACCTCCCACACCGGCATCGGCCGGTTGGTGCCGGCATTGTTGACCAGCACGTGAAACGCCGGGCGCTCGGCAAAGAACGCCGCCACCGCATCACTATCCGCAACATCGAGCACTGCTGCTTCGGCAAGGCCACCGGCCGTCCGGATCGCCTCGGCTCCGGCCTCGATCTCGGCCGCCGTGCGCGCCGCCAGCGTGACCTGCGCGCCTGCCTCGGCAAGCGCCGCCGCCATGGCAAGACCAATGCCGCGCCCGGCGCCGGTAACCAGCGCGCTTCGGCCATCCAGCCGAAAGCTGGGGACGCGCGGCAACGTCACGCGACCATGTCCCGGGGATTGACGCGGTTTTCCACCACTGGCTGGATCACATCCCAATGCTCGACGATCTTGCCGTCCTTGACCCGGTAAAAATCGGCCACGGCAACGCCCGGCAAGGCAGGATCGGGGCGGCCATGGAGATGAACCACGACAAAGGGATCATCGACAACAATGCGCTTCACGTCAAAGCGCGCACCCTCGCGCCCGAACAAGGGCTCAAGCATCTGCAAAGCTGCGTCGGGCCCATCGGTCAGGCCAGGGCTGTGCTGGACATAGTCGGCCGCAACGTACTTCTCGAACGCCGCGCGCGGTCGCCGCTGGACATAGAACAGCTCGACAAAATCGGCGATCATCGCCCGCAAGTCTGCGCTCATGCCCGGGTCAGTTCGCTCGGGGTCGCCTGCCCGGCATAAGGCACGTTGCGGCCGCCATAGCGCCGCACCCGCAGATTGGCCTGTTCGCCGTGTCCGGCAAAGCCTTCGAGCGCGCACAGGCGGCTGCAATATTCGCCCACCAGCGCGCTGGCCTCGTCGGTCAGCACTTTCTGATAGGTGCAGGTCTTGAGGAATTTGCCGACCCACAGCCCGCCGGTGTAGCGCGCTGCCTTTTTCGTCGGCAGCGTGTGGTTGGTGCCGATGACTTTGTCGCCAAAGCTGACATTGGTGCGCGCGCCGAGGAACAGCGCGCCGTAATTGGTCATGTTGTTGAGGAAATAATCGGGATCGGCGGTCATCACCTGCACATGCTCGCTGGCGATCTGGTCGGCGATCGCCACCATTTCCGCGTAGCTGTCGGCCACGATCACTTCGCCATAGGTCTCCCACGCCTTGCGCGCGATATCGGCGGTGGGCAGGATTTCGAGCAGGCGGTCGATTTCCGCCATCGTCGCGCGGGCAAATGTTTCGCTGTTGGTCAGCAGCACGCCGGGGCTGTCCGGCCCGTGTTCGACCTGGCCCAGAATGTCGGTCGCCGCCATTTCCGGATCGCAACCGATCTCGTCGGCGATGATCAGCGTTTCGGTCGGCCCGGCAAACAGGTCGATGCCGACCCGGCCAAACAGCTGCCGCTTGGCCTCGGCGACAAAGGCATTGCCCGGGCCGACCAGAATATCGACCGGATCGATGCTCTGCGTGCCGATCGCCATCGCGCCGATCGCCTGGATCCCGCCCAGCGCATAGATCGCGTCGGCGCCGGCCAGCGCCTGCGCCGCGACGATCGCGCGCGCCGGCTTGCCCTGGAACGGCGGCGCGCACGTGATCACCCGGTTGACCCCGGCAACTTTGGCGGTGATCACCGACATGTGCGCAGAGGCGAGCAGCGGATACTTGCCGCCCGGCACATAGCAGCCGGCGGCATTGATCGGCACGTTCTTGTGGCCCAGCACCACGCCGGGCATCGTTTCGACTTCGACATCAAGCATCGAGGCGCGCTGAATCTGCGCGAAATTGCGCACTTGCGCCTGTGCGAATTCGATATCCTTGCGCTCCTGCGGGCTCAGGCTGTCGACTGCGGCATCGATTTCGGCCTGGCTCAGCCGGTAATCGTCGCGATCCCAGCCGTCGAACCTGATGCTCATCTCGCGCAGCGCCGCATCGCCGCGCTGCTCGATGTCGGCCAGCGCGGCTTCGACGATGTCGCGCACTTTGCGATCGGCAGCAGCCTTCACCTCGGCATTGGCACCGCGCTTGAAATACTCGGCCATTGCAAAATTCTCCCCTGCACAGGTTGTTGCAAGCGCCTGTGGCATGGCCGGGCCTGTCGCCACCATCGCATTGTATCGATGGCTGTCTATCGACTGAATGCCTTTGCCCGCGCATGGCGGATGCGGCTAGGTCCAGCCTGAGACAATTATCCGGGGAGAATCCGCCATGCGCCTTGCCACACTCGACGATGGCTCGCGCGACGGCCGTCTGATCGTGGTTGCCGATGATGCCGCGCACTATGCGCTGGCCCCGGTGCCCACGTTGCAGGCCGCGCTCGAAGACTGGGCCGCGCTGACCGCCATAACCGAATTTCCCGAACCGCTCGATCCCTCGCGGCTGCGCGCGCCGCTGCCGCGCGCATGGCAGTGGCTCGACGGGTCGGCCTTTGCCAGCCATGGCGAGCTGATGGACAAAGTCTTCGGCATTACCCCGCTCAAGACTGACAAGCCGCTGATGTATCAGGGCACCTCCGACCGGTTCTATGGCCCGCATGACGATGTGCGCTTTCCCGACGAAGCCTTTGGCATCGATTTCGAGGGCGAATTCGGGGTGATCACCGATTTCGTGCCGATGGGCACCAGCGCCGCCGATGCCATGGCGCATATCCGGCTGGTGGTGCAGATCAACGACTGGTCGCTGCGCGTGCTCGCCGGGCCGGAAATGAAGACCGGGTTCGGCTGGGTGCAGGCCAAGCCGCCGTGCAGCATGGCGCCGTTTGCGGTTACCCCCGACGAATTGGGCGAAGCCTGGCGCGATGGCCGGGTCTGCGCCGATCTGCTGGTCGATTGGAACGGCAAACGGTTCGGCGCCGCCAATGGCGCGCCGATGGGCCACGGATTTCACGAATTGGTCGCGCATGCCGCGCTGACCCGCGATCTGGTCGCGGGCACGGTGATCGGCTCGGGCACGGTGTCGAACCCCAATTATCGCGACATCGGGTCATCGTGCATTGCCGAACGGCGCGGGATCGAAATCGTTGACGAAGGGGCGCCGCGCACCCCGTTCATGGCGTTTGGCGATATGGTGCGGATGGAAGGGCGCCTGCCCGATGGCCGCAGCCCGTTTGGCGTGATCGAACAGAAAGTGGTGAAAGCATGACCGAAGTGTCCGATTCCGGCCTGCCCCCGGTCCAGCGCGTGGTCACCGGCCACGATGCCCAGGGGCGCGCGGTGTTCAAGAGCGAAGACGTTACCCCCACCCGGATGATTCCGTCGGGCGATGCCAGTTTTGTGCTGCTGTGGACCACCGCCACCGTCCCCGCCGACAACAACGACGAAACCGACGGGCGGCTGCGCGATGCCGGTCTGACGCTCAACCAGGGTTCGGTGATCCGCATTGTCGACATGCTGCCGGGCAAGGAAAGCCCGATGCACCGCACCAACAGCATCGATTACGGCATCGTGCTCAAGGGCGAGATCGAACTGGAACTCGACGACGGGGTCAAGCGCACGGTGCGCGAGGGCGGGGTGATCGTGCAACGCGGCACCAACCACTTGTGGCGCAACACCACCGATCAGGTGACACGGATTGCCTTCATCCTGATCGAGGCGCCTGCCTATCTGCACAACGGCGTGCCGCTGGATGAAGCCAAGCCCGAAGATGTCCACCCCGCTTTGAGGGACGAAGCATGACCGCGCGCTGGTGCCTCGCGCTGGTGCTGGTCCTGAGCGGGTCGATCGCCAGCGCGGGACCGTTCAAAGACCAACCGTCCGGCCCGCGCGCGCTGCCGGGTGACAATCTGCCGCCGTTCGGGATGAAGGACGCCGATGGCCACTTGCCGCCCCCGCCACCGCTGCCGCCCGGGGTCACCCTGCCCGGCCCCGGCGCGCCACCCGAATCGGTGGCGATCGGCCCGGCCCCGCGCGAGGCTTTGGCACTGGCGCAGCGCGCGCTGCATGTGTGCGCCGCGCGTGGCCACCGCGTCGGGGTGGCGGTGATCAATTCCGCCGGTGAAGCGCGCGTGCTGCTCAACGGCGAAGGCACCGACGGCAGCCACGGCTTTGTCGCGATGCGCAAGGCGCTGGTGGCGCTGACCTTTGCCCGCCCCAGCGGCGAAGTGGCCAGGGCCGCCGCCGGCGATCCGGCGATCATGGCGCGGATCACCCCGGCGATGTTTGTCGAAGGCGGCGCGCTGCCGATCCGCCGTGCCGGCCAGATCATCGGCGCGATCGGGGTATCGGGTGCTGCCGGCATGCCGATCGGTCAGGCCGACGAAGCCTGCGCCCGCGCCGCGCTGCGCCGATGACCACGCCGTTCGATCTGTCGGGCCGGGTCGCGCTGATCACCGGATCGACGCGCGGCATCGGCCGCGCGATTGCCGAAGCGATGATCGCCGCCGGTGCGCGGGTGATGATATCGAGCGAAGACCCCGCCGATACCGCGCGCGTCGCGGCTGAACTGTCGCAACCGGGGCTGGCCTGCGATGTCGCCGATGATGCCGCGCTGGCCGCGCTGGTTGATGGCACCGTCGCGGCGCTCGGCGGGCTCGACATTCTGGTGTGCAACGCCGGGATTACCGGCCGGCCGGGGCCGTTCGCGGCGATCGACATGGCCGATTATGCGCGGGTCATGGCGATCAACTTGCGCAGCCAGGTGGTGCTGGCCAACCTTGCCTTTGCGCATCTGGCGCAGCGCGCGGGCAGTGCGGTGTTCATTGCCAGCCTGTCGGGCCTGCGCGGCAATGGCGCGATCAATGCTTATGCGCTGGCCAAGGCCGGGGTGGCGCAACTGGCGCGCAATCTGGCCGTCGAATGGGGCCCGCACGGCGTGCGCGCCAATGCCATTTCACCGGGCTTCATCGCCACCGAACTGTCGCAGCCCTTGCTCGACAATCCCCAATTCATGGCCCGCCGCATGGCGATGACCCCGCTGCGCCGCCCCGGTACACCCGCCGAAGTGGCCGGCGCGGCGGTGTTTCTGGCCAGCGCGGCGGGCGGGTTCGTGACGGGGCACAATCTGGTGGTCGATGGCGGCACGCTGATCACCGACGGATCGTGATCACCACGCGGTGGCGCCGCCATCCACCGGGATATTCGCACCGGTGACATAGCGCGCCTCGTCACTGGCCAGCCACACCGCCGCATGCGCGATATCGGCGGGTTCCCCCAGCATTTTGAGCATGTTCTTGGCCAGCACCTGCTGTTCCAGCGCCGGGTCGGTGGCAAGATGCGCGCGGGTGGCGGCGGTCAGGATGAAACCCGGGGCAATCGTGTTGGCGCGGATGCCGTGGGGTGCGCCCTCCATCGCCAGTTGGCGGGTCATTGCCAGCACGCCGCCCTTGCCCGCGCAATGCGCCAGCGCGGGCGATCCATCGAGCGCATGCACCGCATTGGCGCTGGCAAAATTGATCACCGCCGCGCGCCCGCTGGCCCGCAGCAAACCCCACGCCGCGCGCGTGGGCAGGAACACGATATCCAGCTCTCCGGTCAGCGTGCGCCGCCACTGCGCATAGGTCATCTCCTCGATCCACGCGAACATGGCAAAGGCGGCAGCATTGACCAGCACATCGATGCGGCCGTGCTGCGCGGCGATGTCCGCGAACAGCGCCGTCACCGCCGCTTCATCGGTCAGATCGCAGGTACTGTCTGCCTCGGCCAGATCGACACCGATCACCGTGGCGCCGCAATCACGAAACCGCGTCGCGCAGCCCTGCCCGATCCCGTTGGCGGCGCCGGTTACCACCGCGATCTTGCCGGCCAGCCGGTCAGCCATGGTGCAGCGCACCCCCGCGCAGATTGCCCGCCAGCGCGGCCACGGCACCGATCCCCGCCGCCAGCGACAAGACGCCAAACGCCCCGCTGAGGCCCCCGGCATGCTCCGAAGCAAAAGTCACGACGATCGGACAGAGGAACTGGCCCAGCGTAAACGCCCCGGTCCACATCCCCGCCGCGCGGGCGCGAATATCGAATTGCAGCCCGTCCATCGCCCAGACCAGCAAAGTGGGCAGCAGCAGCCCCGCGCCGAACTGGTTGATAAAACACCCGATCAAAAACGGCGAGACCTGCCCCGCCCGCGCCATCAGGGCAAATCCGGCGGTCAGCAGCGCAAATTCGATCAGCAGCAGCCGCACCACCCGCATCCGGCCGATCCGCGCATAGACCAGCGTGCCCAGCGGCACACCGATGCTGGCGATCGAAGTGGCAAAGCCGATCGCGCCGGGGTCGGTCATGCCCAGCGCCGCCAGCCCGCGCCCGGCCTGGATCTGCACGGTGTAAAACAGCACCGAACCATAGATGGTGATCGCAATGATCCCGGCCATGCCCGCCCAGGGAAAGCCCGTCCACGCCCCGTGATGCGGCGCGTGGTCCGCTTCTTCTCCGGGATCGACATCCGACGGTTCCCAGGTAAACGCCAGCACCAGCGCCAGCATGATCAGCGCGCTGCCATAGACCCAGAACGGCGCGCGCCAACCCAGCCGGCCGAGTTGCCCGCCCAGATTGAAGAACACCAGCGCCGACAGCGATGCCGCCGCCGTCTGCCCGGCCAGCCAGCGATCGCGCTGCGCCCCATTGAAATAATCCCCGATCATCGTCGTGGTCAGCACCATGATCAGCGCTTCGGCCACGCCCACCCCGATCCGGCTGAGGATGATCGGCACCAGCCCGGTCAGAAACACCGGCGCAATGCCCACCGCGGCATAGGCCACGAGCGCCCAGATCAGCAGGCGCCGCCGCCCGAACCAGTCCCCCAGCACGCCTGCCACGGGCGAAAACAGCGCGACGCACAAGGCGGGCACGGTCAGGATCATCGGCACCCAGTAATCGTGCCCCGGCACAGCGGCAAATTCGCCCAGCAGGCCCGGCAAGATCGGCGCCAGCAACACGATCGCCATCGTCGAAAGAGTGATCGGCAACAGCAGTGCAATCCCGGTCATGAAACCGGGCTGGTGACGGGCTGTCAATCGACCTCTCCTGCATTGGGCATGCGCACCCTGCTTTGCTGCACCGGTGCTACAGACAGGTGCGCATGGCAACCATGCGATAGCATCGATAGAACCCTATCGATGCCAACGAAGGCATAATTCTGGCGAATTGAATTGGCCCCCCAACATCTATCAAGTTGCGATTTGAGCGCGGGGAAGTGGATGAGATGGCTCTCTGTGCTAACTGACGCAGTCTTGGCCGGCTCTTTGCCTCATTTTCCCCAGCACTCGTGCAGCCGCATTGTTGTCGACAGCAAGCTCGCGCGCGTAGCGCAGCGCAGTGGTTGGCGAAGACCAGCGCAGGGCGAGCGCAATGCCGGCCCCGTCTTCACCGGCCGCAAACAGATCCTGGGTAAGCCCGACACGGAATGAGTGCGCACTCAAACCGGCAATCACGGCAGCTTCGGCTCCAGGCTCCAGTTCGACCAGACCGAGGTCGATTGCCGCCCGTACCCTCCTTCGCAGGATGGCGACGACGCCCTGCCTGGTGAGTGCGCTGGCGCCGACAAACGCACGGACGATCGCTTGTTCGCCCTCGTCGATCGGCTTCGACAACACGTTGATCCGACGGAACACCGGTCCCTCCTTGATCCCAGCGGCAAGCAACCACGCAGACACCCGCGCCATGGTGTCAGGCGACACCCATGCCAAAGCCCCCTGCCCTTCCTGATCTGTCTTTGAATGCGCAATCGAAAGCCTGCCGCTGCCATCGCCGGCCTGGTTCAAATCCTCGACCTTAGTTTCGACCAATTCCGAAACGCGAAGCCCGGCATCGTAGGCGAGGCTGAACAGCGCGGCATCGCGCAGGCCGGGCAATTCCTCGCCACACGCCGTCAGCAAGGCGCGAAGCGTGACGCCTTCGGGTGCCTGCTGCCCCGCCCCCATTGCCTCGCCCAAGCGCAAGGGGGCGGCTTGCCGCTGGCGCTGACGCGTCTTGCGGCGGATACCGTTGAGCGTATCGCGCACCATGCCCGCCTGGGTCGGCAACGGTTCCTTTTCGCCAAAGCCAAGGATGCGATGCACGCGCGCGATGCTGGCGATCCGGCGCGCCAGCGTGGCGGGCTTGGCGGGCGGGCATGTGTCAGTGCCTTTGGCAAGCCAGCGCAGATAGTGGACCAGCGTTTCAGGGCAAGCCGGCACGGCTTGTTCTGCAGGCCGTCGCGTGCCGCACCAGGCCAGAAAGCATTTGAGATCGGCGGTGATCGCCGCCTTGGTCGCGGGCGCCATGGCCGCGACCGCCGCCTCGAGCGCGAGCGCGCTGGCACCGCGCGTGTCGACCAGTGCGCCATAGCGGCGCAGCACCAGATCAACCGAGGACGGGAACGGTTGATCCTCAGGTCCGAGCATGGCTTTTCCGGCGGATTTCATGGGGCGATTCTGGGCAAAAACGGCGTTTTCGGCAAGCACGGATTTACCATAATGTCCGATCATGGAAAGAACGGCATACTCCTCGGGAACACGTAAAAACCGCGCTCGCGGGACTGATGGGGTGCTGATGCCGCTGCAAGAGATCGATGCGATCAAATTTTTGAAGCAAACCTGGATCCAATGGTGGATGGCCCGGGCAACCAATGCTAACATGCGGCGTCCTCGATCGCTAACCCAAGGTCATTCGGTATATGCGGCGCGACTTTTCGCTCCGATTTCAAGCCCGTTGATTTTGGGGGCACCGCAGGGGGCATCACGACCAAAGTTGAACACTAAACATCTGTTAAATAAGCCTTTTTAAGCCGATTAAGATTCCCTCCTCCGCTACCATTTTCCCCTATTGGCACATCGGGTCGTTCGCGGTGTGAACGATAAATCGGCGCCCCAATTGATCCGCAAACTCAGCGTTGCGCGCACGACAGCGCCGAACTCCGAGTTTGACCATGCAAGCCGATACCCGAGCGCTTCTCGTTAACTCAACGGGCAGTCAGCGTTCTCCTCGAGTCGGTTTCTAAGCAGCAGGTGGAACGTATGTGACCGTGCATTGGCGCCTATCGTTATACAGAGCTTCCAACCCTCTGCCGATTGTGAGTTCGTGGCGCTTAACCGCACCTCCAGCATGCCGGACATCGATTTCGATGAAACGGTCGTGAAAATCATCGTCACGAGTTCGCTTGCTTCGCCGGGCCAGACTTAGGCGGGGCGCTGAACCGGCGAACTCCGCTGCGTATTTTGAGCCGAAATCACGCCGACATCCGACCTCGTCGAGATCGCCTTCTGCCTCCGGAGCATATTCGATCAGCACGCCCTCCAGAGATGCTGCCGCTTGATTGAGATCAGCCAAAAAGCGCACCTGGGACTCTCGGGAACGGGTCGTTCCAAGCGCATAGGGATCGCGGATCGCAATCTGGACGACATGCTTGCCGGCGAACAAGTTGATGATTTCGTGCGTAGGCCGAGCTTCTCCAACTCCACGTCGCCACAACCGCACCTGGGCTTCTGCAGCTATCTTCGGCAGAGAAAGTGTCGGGCGGGTTGAAGGGTCAGGTTCCGCGGGCGAGGGATCGCTGGCTGACACAGGTGGGTCTGAGGAAGCTGCAGTCGCCTCCTCGACCAAGTCGACCGCAGGTGCGGCCTCAGTTTCGGCAAGGTTCTCAGGATGCGGCGTTGGCGCTTCTGGTTCGACTTCGCGTTCCAGCGACACCTCGCGAAACAGGTCGCCTAGCTCACCGTCACTCGCATCTGGGGGGAAGAAGAGATCTCTAGTAAGATTGCGCTTTCGTTCGATCAGTGCATTCAAACGCAGGTCGAAGCTTGAAGGCCCGAGATCGGGATCGGGGTGCACTGCCATCGGCAGATAGATGTGAACTTCGCGGGTCTGCCCAATTCGATACACGCGATCGGTTGCCTGGTCCTCAACCGCAGGGTTCCACCAGCGTGACAAATGGATCACGTGGTTTGCTGCCGTGATCGTCAAGCCCACGCCACCGGCGCGAGGAGATAAGATCATTACATCGAACTTGCCTGGATTGACCTGAAACGCATCGACGAGAGCCTGCCGCTTGTGCCCGGCTATCCCACCGTTGATGCGAACCGGGCGCGCAGGCAGGCCAAAGTGCTGCTGTATCAGGCTGGCCAGCCGATCTTGCATCGTCAGATCTTCAACAAAGATCAGCGCCTTCTCGCCGGCTTCGGCAACTTTCTCCAGAATTTCCAGGGTCTGGGATAATCGCGCAGAATCCTGGGCGTATGCAGCAAGATTGTCTGGGGCCTGGCGAGGGTCGGTTGGGTGAAGCGAAACACCCCGCATGTTGCTGAGGGCGTTTAGCATACCCCCCTTGCCTAAGAGTCGGATTCAAAATTATTCTGCATGATATCATGACCTTGCGATGCGCCTCAGGAAGAGTTGGATTGACGCAAGGAAGAGCCATGCGGTTGCGGACGCGATGGTCTGTTCGAAGTC
>Ga0164297_10000357_pt1 | contig 57571 bp, 47 predicted proteins | sample GEODES058metaG_FD_113539 | JGI IMG/M metagenome (GOLD analysis project Ga0164297, IMG submission 113539) | Dystrophic lake water microbial communities from Trout Bog Lake, Wisconsin, USA - GEODES058 metaG | ecosystem: Environmental > Aquatic > Freshwater > Lake | place: USA: Trout Bog Lake... | reverse complement strand
GCGCTGCCACCGCGGGCAAGCCGACGACAAAATCAACTGCGTTGACTGGCGTCAGCCAGTCTTTTTATCAGACAATGCAACGGTCAAAGTGATTTTATGCGAGGTTGGGGGCGCATAAGCTGGCAACAGCAATCTATACAGACCATTGTTCGGATTACGGTCAGCCACCCGCGCGAAAAAGCGGCTGGTGCCGCGAATAAGCAAGAGAGATTGGCACACCGCCCTGACCTATCCCAACGGGGAAGCAGGCCGCGCGGGCATGGCGCAGCCACCTGCCTGGCCGTGATGTCCACCTCGCCCGCTCATGCGATCACGGCGGTGCTTCGCGGCGTGATCCGCGCCCTGATCCCAACCGCGATCCCAGTACTAATCCCAAACCTGATCCGGGCCTTAATCCCAACTCCAATCCCAACCCTAATCCCAACCCTAATCCCAGTCCTAATCCCAAATCTAATCCCTCTGGGATAACCGCCCCGTCTTCGCTATCATTGCGCGCCATGCACGTCCCAACCTCCTCCGCCTTCAAGCAAAGTGCCACAGAGGCGCTGCGTAATGCCGGTTTGCAGAAGGCCCTTGGCCGCAGCGGGCCAGCCTTTATTGCCCGTCGCGCCGCCGCGGCGGCCAACCTGCCGGAGTTCGAGCAGTTGCGGGACATCGCCCGCGACATCAAGAACCACGCTTTGGCGAACCTGGATTTCTATCTGGAAACCTATGAGGCCAACGTCCAGAAGGCCGGCGGCACCGTGCATTGGTGCGCCACGGCCGAGGACGCGCGCGAAGCGGTGCTGAAGATCTGCCAGAACGCCGGGGCCAGGACCGTCACCAAGGGCAAGTCCATGATCGGCGAGGAAATCGCCATCAACGACCACCTGGAAAAGCACGGTATCACCCCCGTCGAAACCGATCTGGGCGAATACATCATCCAGTTACGGCAGGAACTGCCCAGCCACATCATCGCCCCCGCCTTCCATTTGAATATGGAGGATTGGGAGGAAGCCTTTCGCAAGGCGCATACCGACCTGCCGCCCGACCGCACGTTCAACGAACGGCGGGACGTGCTGACCGAAGCCCGCACCAAACTGCGCGCCAAATTCCTTGCCGCCGATGTCGGCATCACCGGCGCGAATTTCCTGATCGCCGAAACCGGCAGCAGTGTCATCGTCACCAACGAAGGCAATGGCGACCTGACGCAGACCCTGCCGCGCGTGCATATCGTGCTGGCCAGCATCGAAAAATGCGTCCCGACGATCGAGGATTGCACCTCCCTGCTGCGCGTGCTGGCGCGCTCTGCCACCGGGCAGGATTTCTCGGTCTACACCACCTTCTCCACCGGCGCGCGGCGGCCGGGCGATCTGGATGGGCCGGAAGAATACCACGTCGTGCTGATCGACAATGGTCGCTCGGGCATGTTGGGGACCGAATTTCAAGAGATGCTGCGTTGCATCCGCTGCGCCGCCTGCATGAACCATTGCCCGGTCTACGGCGCCGTCGGCGGCCATGCCTATGGCTGGGTCTATCCCGGCCCGATGGGCTCGGTGCTGACACCGGGTTTGATCGGCGTCGAAGAGGCCGGGCAGTTGCCCAACGCCTCCACCTTCTGCGGCAAATGCGAAAGCGTCTGCCCGGTGCGGATTCCGTTGCCCAAGCTGATGCGCCATTGGCGCGAGCGGGAGTTTGAGCGGCATTTATCCCCCACCGCCGGGCGCACCAATCTGGGCCTTTGGGCATTCTTCGCCCGCCGGCCAAGCCTGTATCGCCTGGCAACCCGCGCCGCCGCGATGGGCTTGGGCTTCCTGGGCCGGCGCACCGGACGGCTGCGCAGCCTGCCGCTGGCCGGCGGCTGGACCGCCGGGCGCGACCTGCCGACGCCCGAGGGCGACACGTTCTTCGCCCGCTACGCCCGCCAACAGCGGGAGGCGAGCCGCCAATGAGCCGAGAAGCCATGTTGACCGCGATCCGTCGCGGCCTGAAACGCGGCCCCCTGCCGTCCGACCAAGCGGCCATGCTGCGTGGCCGGCTGGCAGATCACCCGCGCCATCTGATCCCCGCCCGCTCCCGCCTGCCGCACCCCGGTCAGGTGGATTTGTTCGTGCGCAATCTGGAGAAGGAATTCGCCTCGGTCACCCGCGTGGCGGATGTCGCCGCGGTGCCGGGGGCGGTGGCCGATTTCCTGGCCGCGCAGAACCTGCCCACTTCGCTGGTCATGGCGCCGCATCCGGAATTGCAGGCGATCGACTGGTCCAGCCGCCCGATGCTGTCGATCCGGGAAGGTCGAGCGGAGGCGACGGATGCGGTGAGTGTGCAGCATGTGTTCGCGGGTATTGCGGAAACGGGCACGATGATGCTGCCCAGCGCCCCGGTGCGGCCGACCACGATCAACCTGCTCGCCGATACCGAGATTGCCATTCTGCGCGCATCGCGCATCGTCGGCGCGTATGAAGAGGCGTGGGACCTGCTGCGCGCCGAACTGGGCGGCATGCCACGCAATGTGATGCTGGTAACCGGCCCGTCCCGGTCGGCGGATATCGAGCAGACGTTGGAACTGGGCGCGCACGGCCCGCGCCAGATCCATGTGGTCCTGGTGGACGACAGCGCCGCGTCCTGAGGGTCAGAACATCTCCCCCGCGTCGCGCCGCCGTGTCGGTAATGCCAGCAGGATGGCGCTGATCACGGCCAGGGCAGCGCAGATCATATCGCTACGCAGGTAGCCGCCCCAGGCGGCGACGGATAGGCCATACACGGGTGGTATCACCATCGCGCCGGCAAACATCATCGCCGTGCCCAGGCCGGCCGCCTCGGTCCGGCGGGAACCCCCCAGCGCGGCGTATTCGGCATAGGCGACGCCGGTATAACCGCCCGCGGTAAACCCCGCCGCCGTGGCGTTCAGCATCACCAGCCAGACCGGCCAGCCAGGGCCATACAAGCCGCTGATCAGCATCGTCGCCGCCATCAGCGCGCCAAGCAGAGCGAGGGTTTGGGCAGGGGTGATCAGCCGGTCGGCGATCCATCCCCAGATCGGGCGGCTGACGGAACCGGCGATCTGATAAACGGCCAGGATCTGGCCGGCGGCGATCAGGTCCACCCCGACGACGGTGGTCAGTTGCACGGTCATGAAGGCGACCAGGCACAGCGACATGCCGGCATACACGAAGCTTGCGATGGACAGGGCCTGAAAGCGCCACGCGGCCAGCAGCGTAAAGGGTTGCAGCAGGGCTTTGCCCAGCACGCGCCGATGCGGCTCGCGATCGTGATCCCACCGCGCGCGGGGTATTTCCAGCAGCACGATCAGCAGCACCAGCGGCACCACCTCTGACAGCAGCGCCACCCGCCAGCCGGCGGCGACGACGATCGGCGGCAGGATCAATGCCGCCAGCACGCCGCCCAGCGGCACGCCGATCTGGCGGAGTGACATCACCAGGTTGAACACCGGCCGCGGCGTTTGTGGCACCAGCAGGTGGGTCGACGCCGGGGCCGCCGCGCCATAGCCCAGGCCCAGCACCACTGCCGCCGCCGCCAGCCCCACCACGCCCTGTCCCAGCCCGGCCATCATCTGCATGCCGACCGCGGCCAGCAGCACCGCCTGGGTCGCGCGCACGCCGCCATATTTGCGCACCAGACCGGGGGCCAGGATTGCCGATCCGATCCCGACGCCATAGGCGGTGGCGACGAAATTGCCGACCAGCGTGCCGCTGACATGCAGTTCCCGCGCGATGGCCGGCGCGACGGTGGGCACCGAATACAGCGCCATCGTCGCCAGGGTTTGCACCGCAAGCGTCGCCAGCAGCGGCCAAACCGGCATGCCGCGCAGCAGCCCCCAGGTAGAGCCGGTGCCGGGCGGCACGGATATCATGCGGTGTCTCGGGTCATCATCACCCAAGACTGGCACCGGATCGTCGAGCCGCCAAATCCGGTCCGCGCTAGCCGGGCGTTCGCGGCCGGGGGATGGCACAGACGCCATACACCGCGTCGCCCTTCTCCACCGCCTCGATCGTCGTCTCATCGACATCGGTGCGGAACGTGGCATGGAACCGGTTGACCATGTTGGACAGGCCGACGGTCAGGGTAATGTCCATGATCTGCGGCACGCTGAAATGCGCTGCCAGCGCGCCGTAGGTTGCATCATCGATCGGCTCCAGCCGGGTCGATTTTTGTGCATAGCGCACGATGGCGGCCTCGGCCGGGTCGTAGATCCCGTCCGGCAGCGGGTCGTCGTTCAAATGCCGCATCTGGTCTTCCGTTAACCCGAGGCTCCGACCGAGCACAGTATGGGTGGGGATTCAGTAGTAGCAGTTGTTGACGACGGTGGCGGTCAGGTAGGCGAGTTCGCTGTGCTTGGGGTCGAGCGTGGAGTTGGCGCGATAGACCGTGTCGATCATTGCCTGAAAGGCGCGACCGGTCGCCGGCCGGTTGGCCATGGCGCGGTAGATGTTGATCAGCCGGCCGCGTGCCTTCGTGGCGTCTTGCAGATAGGCGCGGGCGTCGGCCGGTATGGTGGGATCGTCTTCGTGCAGGATCGGGATGCGTGCCATCGGTGTGTCCTTGTCGCGATCTCAGGACGATAGGATGCGGCATCCATCCCGGCAATCATCGGCCGCCTTGGCTCCCCCCCAACCCACCCCTGCGGCGCCCCCATCCGCTCGGTCATCCAGAGACCATTTGGGCGCCCATCGGCGCACCCGACGCTAGGCGGTTTCTGTCGCCGCCGTTCCGGTCTAGGATCGCTGAAAAACAGCGGAGGAACGGTCGAATGCGCAGGCGCGATCTGGGGCTGAGCCTACTGGCCCTACCGGCTCTGGCCCTACCATCTTTGGGGCGCGGCGCGCAGGCCGAGGCATCCGGGGTACGGATCGTCAAGCAATATGGCTTGCCGCACGTCCCCCTGATGGTCATGGAGCACCAAAAACTCGTCGAAAAACACGCCGCTCGGCTTGGTTTGCCGAACATAACGACGCAATGGCCGACGCTGGGCGGGCCCGGGGCGATGATCGATGGCCTGCTGTCGGGGCAGGTGGATTTCGGCGTCGTCGGCACGCCGGGATTGGCGACGCTGTGGGACAAGACTTGGGGCACGCCGCGCCAGGTGAAAGCGCTGAGTTGCGTGCAACTGCAACCGTTTCTGCTGGTTACCAATAACCCTGCCGTCAAAACCCTGCAGGATTTCACCGAGAAAGACCGGATCGCCGTGCCGACGGTGAAAATCTCGGCCCAGGCGCTGTGTCTGCAAATGGCGGCAGCACAGGTCTGGGGCGATGCCGCCTATGACCGGCTTGATACCTTGACGGTCAACCTGACACACCCGGAAGCGGCAACCGAGGTGATGTCCGGCAAGTCGCCGGTGAACAGCCATTACGCCGTCTCACCGTTCTATTATTATGAACTGGCCGCAACCGGCGTGCATCTGGTTCTGAAATCCTACGACACGCTGGGCGGACCACATGTGAACGGCAACCTCGCTGCCTCCCCCGGCTTCGCCAAGGACAATCCGCTGATCACCCAGGCCGTGCTGGCCGCACAGATGGAAGCGAATGACATCATCCGCACGCATCCACGCGATGTGGCCGAGATTTACATCGCCCAAGAGAAGGATTCACACGGGATCGAGGCGGTGACGAAGATCATCGTCGATCCCGACAATGTCTGGACGACGATACCGCAGAAACTGGTTACTTTTGCCGATTTCATGCACAAAGTCGGCCGCCTGAAGCATGCGCCCGATCAGTGGCAGGACATGTTCCTGCCCTATGTCCATGGCGGCACCGGGTCATAGCGGCAAACGGCGGGCTGGCAAGGCGGAGGCAAACGGCATGACGAGACGGGACGGCCCAACGGAACCTAGCACCCCTACCAGCACTGGCCGCCTGACCGGCACCGCTCGCGCAGCGATTGCGGTCGCAAGAAAGGGCCGTGCAAAACCGGGCAGCGCCATAACCTCAGGCGCGCCGCGGGCGCCATCGCCCCACCACCCGCCCCACTTGACTGATCGCGCCACCACTTTGGGGGCGCGGCAATGACGGTGGCGATCGTGATGGGCGTCTCCGGCTGCGGCAAAACCACCGTCGCCGCCGGTATCGCGCAGGCGATGGGATGGGTGCTGCTGGAAGGCGATTCATTCCACCCACCGGCCAATATCGCCAAGATGCAAGCCGGCACACCATTGACCGACGATGACCGCTGGCCCTGGCTTCACGCCATCGCGGCGCGGGCGGCGAGCCTTCAATCCCAGGGCCTGTCCTGCGTCGTTGCCTGCTCTGCGCTCAAGCGCGCCTATCGCGCCGCATTGCTGGCCGGCCAGACCGACACCGCCCTGATATTCCTGCGCGGCGACCAGGCTCTGATCGCCGCCCGCCTGGCGGAACGGCGCAACCACTTCATGCCGCCCGGGCTACTGGACTCCCAATTCGCCACCCTGGAACCGCCGGCGATGGACGAACACCCCATCGTCGTCGATATCGGCGACACACCACAGGCCGTGGTGGCCCAAGCCATTGCACGGTTACAGGAGCATCAGTCTTGAACACGAATTTCGCCCAGTACCCCAGCCTACGCGGCCGCGTGGTGCTGATTACCGGCGGCGCCTCCGGCATCGGCGCCGAACATGTCACCCAATTCGCTCGGCAAGGGGCGAACGTGGCCTTCCTCGATATCGACGACGCAGCCGCGGCAGCCCTGATCGCGGGCTTGCAAGCCGAAGGACTCGCCGCCCCCTTGTTCCTGCACTGCGACCTGACGGACATCGCCGCGCTGCAAACAGCGATCCGCACCGTGGCCACGCAGTTGGGCGCGATCTCGGTGCTGGTGAACAACGCGGCGAATGACCAACGCCACGACTGGCGGACCGTCACGCCCGCATATTGGGATGAGCGGATGGCAACCAATCTGCGCCACCAGTTCTTCGCCATCCAGGCGGTTGCACCCGCCATGCAGCAGGCCGGCGGCGGATCGATCATCAATTTCGGCTCGATCTCCTGGCACGCGCTGACCGGCGGCATGCCGGCCTACACGACGGCAAAGGCCGCCGTGGAGGGACTGACGAAAGGCATGGCGCGGGACCTCGGCGGCGACGGGATCCGCGTGAATTGCGTCATTCCGGGCTGGATCATGACCCAGCGACAGCTCGACCTGTGGCTGACGCCGGAAGCCGAGGTAACGCTGCTGCAGAAACAGAGCCTGAAGACGAAGCTGGTACCCGCGGATGTCACCCGCATGGTGCTATGGCTCGCCGCCGACGATAGCCGCATGTGCACCGGGCAACTATGGGTCGTCGACGGCGGATGGATATGACGGACGACACAAGAACCTGCTCGGATATGCACCGATCCGTTGACGCGGGCTGGCTTGTCTGGGCATTGTCCGTGGGCGTGCGCCTGTAGCTCAATTGGTTAGAGCTGGCGGCTCATAACCGCTCGGTTGCAGGTTCGAGTCCTGCCGGGCGCACCACGCCCGCCTCATGCTGCGAAATCCTCCTGCGTGGCCCCCGATCCCACCGTGAACAAACCGCTCGCCGCTTGGTGGACAGACGCGCCACCCGCGGTATCATGCCCAAAAGATCAGGCATCCGCCGGGATGGCACCTTGGACACGCTGGCCTGGCCCGACCGCGGGCAAGGCATTGACGATCGACGGGGCGGCAGGGGGGGGCGGCAGGGGCGGCACCACGGATTGGCGCGTCGGATCCGCACGACAGACTGAACGAACAAGGCAACCTCGCTGGCGGCAAGCAGCCAAGGGGCGACGACAAATAAACGAGGACCAAGAGGGGACATGGAGACCTACGATTATATCGTTGTCGGCGCCGGGTCTGCCGGCGCTGCCGTGGCAAACCGGCTCTCGGCCGATCCGCGCAACAGCGTGTTGCTGCTGGAAGCCGGCCGAGCGGACCACCCCTGGACGCGGATTCCGATCGGTTACGCGCGGATGATCACCAACCCGGCCGCTAACTGGCTCTACACCTCGGAACCCGAGCCCGGCACGCATAACCGCCGCCTGCCGGTCCCCCGCGGCAAGCTCCTCGGCGGCTCAAGCGCCATCAATGGCTTGGCCTTCGTCCGCGGCCAGGCACAGGATTTCGATACCTGGGCGCAAATGGGCAATACCGGCTGGAGCTACGAGGACGTGCTGCCGTTCTTCAAACGGATGGAACGCTATGAAGGCGGCGGCGATGATCAGTATCGCGGCCGGGAAGGGCCGATAACCGTCACCGACCCTTCTTCCGCCGACCCGCTCTATTCAGCGATTATCGAGGCTGCCGGCCAGGTCGGCATCCGCCATAACCCGGACTATAACGGGGCAAGCCAAGACGGCATTGCCATGAGCCAGGCAACGATCCATCGCGGCCGGCGCATGAGCACGGCGCGCTGCTACCTCGATCCCGCTCGCAGTCGGACGAACCTGCGGATCCAGCCGAATGCGCTGGTGAGCGAATTAATCCTGCAAGGCCGGCGATGCACCGGGGTGCGCTTCAGCGTCGGTGATCGCGCGCAACAGGCGCGGGCCGCGCGCGAGGTCATCGTCTGCGGCGGGTCCATCAACTCACCGCAACTGCTGGAACTGTCCGGCATTGGCCAGGCCGAGCGGCTGCGTGAACTCGGTATCACGGTGATGCATGATCTGCCCGGTGTCGGAGAGAATCTGCGCGACCACTTCGCACCACGCACACGCTGGCTGGTGGGCGCGCGCGGCGTGACCCTGAATGATCGCGGACGCGGCCTGGGCCTGATCGGCCAGGCTCTGCGCTACGCGCTGACCGGCCGCGGCATGCTGGGCATGGTCGGGGCACCGATGCGGGCCTTCGTGAAATCCCGAGAAGGTCTGGAAGCGCCGGACGTGCTTCTGGGCTGGGTGCCGATGCTGACCGAACCGGGCCCGAAGGGTCCGCGGATTTCCCGCCAATCCGGCCTGACCTGCTACGCGCACGCGATGCGCCCGGAAAGCAAAGGGCGCGTTCATATCACGTCCAAGACGCCGCAAGCCCCGCCGGCCATCGCCTTCAACTTCCTGTCCGCCCCGGCGGATGAAGAGCTGACGGTGCGCGCCATCCGCATCGCACGCGCCGTGATGACGGCCCCGGCCCTGCAGAAATTTGACGTCACCGAGGTAGGCCCCGGACCCGAGCGTACCACCGACTCCGATATTCTGGACTGGGCTCGGCAGGTCGGGGAGACGACCTATCACCCGGTCGGCACCTGCAAGATGGGCTCGGATCCGGCGGCCGTCGTGGATGCCCGCCTGCGGGTGCATGGTATCGCCGGATTGCGCGTGGCTGACGCCTCGATCATGCCAACGCTGACGTCCGGCAACACGAACGCCCCATCCATCATGATCGGGGAAAAGGCGGCCGCGATGGTGCTGGAAGATAATCGGGGATAACGGTTCGGCGTGACGATCCGTTTTACCGGCGGGTGGTCACCGGAGGACAAAAAGCGCGGCCGCCCCCGGCCCTGGCTTCGCCTATCCACATCGCCCCCGGCCCGATCGGCGGCGATGTCGTATCGTTTCATGTGACGTCACGATGCGCCGCGGTATTTGCCGCAATCGACGGCCGGACCGAAAATTCCAACCGCCGGTGCCCGTTTATCGTCTGGGGTCGCATTGACATTTCCCTGGCCAATGACGACAGATCGCCGTTCTAGCTTCCGCCACTTTCATGATCCGGGTCCATGACCGACACAATGTATCTTGCCGTGCTTCTCGCCGCGATGCTGGTTACGGGCGCGTGCAGTGGATTTCTCGCGGGCCTGTTGGGTGTGGGCGGCGGGATCGTCGTTGTGCCGATCCTGTTCACCGTCTTCGACGTGTTTGGTGTGGACCCGGCCGTGCGGATGCAGGTCGCCGTCGGCACGTCCCTGGCGACGATCATCCCCACGTCGATCTCCTCCGCTCGCAGTCATTGGCGAAAGGGCTCGGTGGATCGTCGATTGCTGGCACGCTTGGCACCGACGGTGCTGGCGGGCGTGTTCTTGGGGACCTGGCTGGGTTCCTTCGTCTCCGGCCACGTGATGATGCTGGTCTTCGCCATTGCCGCCATTCTGGTCGGCATCAACTTGGCGCTTGGCAAATATGCGCTGGTTCTGGGCGATAAACTGCCCGGCACCGTCGGCATCAGTGCCATTGGCGGGCTGATCGGCACTGTGTCGTCGATGATGGGCATTGGCGGCGGGACCCTGACGGTGCCCATCCTGTCGCTGTTTCGCTTCCCAATTCTGAATGCCGTTGGCACGGCGTCGGCACTGGGGCTGATCATCTCCATCCCCGGCACGCTGGGTTATACGCTGGCCGGCATCGGCAACCCGCATCTGCCGCCGTTCCAGATCGGCTTCGTCAACTGGGTCGGGTTTTTGATCATTGCGCCGGTGTCGATTTTCTTCGCCCCCTGGGGCGCGAAAACCGCTTACAACATCAGCAAAACCACGCTGTCACGCGCCTTCGCCTGCTTCTTGTTCGTCACCGCGTCCAAGATGCTCTGGAGCCTGTTCGGCCACTAGCGTGATCGCCGGAGGTGGAAGCACACGTAGGCGTGAATCACGCGGATAGACAAAAACCCGTGATCGCCGGAGGTGGAAGCACGCGTAGGCGTGAATCACGCGCCCGAACACATAACGCCCGCCTGCTCCGTCAGCCGGAAAAAGCGGAATACGTGCTCGGCGCCTCATATCCGGCCGGGGACCCAAGCGGGACGCAGATATCGGCCAGAAGATCCCAAATCCGATCGGCACGCATCGGCACGAACGGATCGTTCAGCAACTGATCGAGTTCATCGACCTTCCGGTCATAATCTGTGATCGTCATGGCGGCCTCGTGCTCTTGCAACAAGGCGATCACACCGCCCAATCATGGCAATGTCGCGGCAATTCGATGATCAAGCCGAGGCTTTTCGATCAGACGGTCGACATCACCGCGGGCTGCAAACCAGCCACGCCGGCGGCGGGATGTTGGGGATTGCGAAACCGCAACTCGCCGTCCGGGGCGGCATCCGGCGCCTTCAGCCCGAACATCTCCAGCCGAGACGTCACGCTGACGGCAACCACCCGCTTCGCTTCCGGGTGAGTCAGGAACTGCCGCGCCTCCCCTTCCAGTTCCAGACGCTCGCGCAGACCGCGCCATTCGGTGCGGTCGGTATCTTCGACGAACATGGCCAGGATGCCGGGGCGTTCGCCGCTCAGCCGCACCGGGGCGATGGCACCAAGCCGGCGGCGGATGGCGATCGCCACCTCATTTTCCTGCCCGGCGCGGGCCGCCATCACGAAGACTCCGCCGCCCGCGGTGGTGACCGACAAATGTGCTTCCGGCCCGAACTCGTTGCGCAGCTTTGACGCGAAGCCGCTATCCTCGGCCTGCGCGCCCGCCAGCAACAGCGGATCCAGCCGCAGCACGATGGCCTCGTCATGATCTTGGCGCGATTGTGCCGCCAGCATGTCGCGGATGCGCTGGTGCAGATGCGACAACGTCTCGTCCGGCGCGCCGCCATCGTGCAGGCCGCCGCGCAACCCCTGCGGCAGGGTCATTTTCAGCAGATAGCGGCCGGGATGCGCGGCCAGCCAGGTTTGCAGGTCCGGGTCGATCCGGTCGGCCAGGCGGAACCAGGCGCCGCGATGCACGCCACGGCCTTCCTCGGCGGTGATCACGTCGCAGGCCAGTTCCGCTTCGGCCTTGTCCCGCGTCAGCAGCAGATCGAAGGGGGCGTCGTCTTGCAGCCCGGCGAAAGACACATCAAAGCCGCGCGCTCGCTGCAGCAGGGCGCAGCGAAGCAGGTGGAACAGCGGCACCAGGGTATTCTGCCCCTCCAGCCCATCGCGGAGCCGAGCGATCAGACGCTCCCGCCCGGTTGCGGTCAGGGACGCGGCCAGGGCCGGCAACGCCACGGCCAGCGCACCCAGCCGCTGCTCGGTCACCGACGCCGCCACCCCGTTGGTCCGGCGCAGTTTTTCGATCGTCAGTTCGATCGCATGGCGCTGGCGTATGGCTTGGCTGGCGCGCGGGCCGCCGGTGGCAAGGTCGCGGATTTCATCAAGACGGTCCGCCCAGCGTTTCCGGCCGGTCAGGGCGAAAAACGGATTCAGCGACAGAGACGCAGGGGTAGGCGATGTCTTGACCATGGCCGGGTCCATCGTGATGACCGAAGCGCGTATACAGGCAAGATCGCGTGCGCCGCGTCAAGCCGGAGAATTGCGTCAGGTGCCCTGGTTGCGTGACACCGTCGGTGGCCGGAGTGCGTGGCACCGCTGGTGCCCGGAGAGCGTGACACCGTCGGTGGCCGGAGTGCGTGGCACCGTCGGTGGCCGGAGTGCGTGGCACCGTCGGTGGCCGGAGTGCGTGGCACCGCCGGTGGCCGGAGTGCGTGGCACCGCCGGTGGCCGGAGTGCGTGGCACCGCCGGTGCCCGGAGTGCGTGGCACCGCTGGTGCCCTAATCGGCCAACAGCGTCGGTGCCCTAATTGCGTGGCAACCGAGCGACCGAGGGGGCATGGGGGTTTTGTGCCCGGTGGCGCATCAGATGATCGGCCAGCACGCAAGCCACCATCGCCTCACCCACCGGCACGGCGCGGATGCCGACGCAGGGATCATGCCGCCCTTTGGTCATGACATCGATGTCTTGCCCTTGCCGATCGACCGATTGGCGCGGGGTCAGGATGGAACTGGTCGGCTTGACGGCAAAGCGCGCCACGACGGCCTGGCCGGTGGAGATGCCACCCAATATGCCGCCGGCGTGGTTGGACGCGAACGCCACCAGCCCGTCCCGCATCCGCATTTCGTCGGCATTTTCCTCCCCGGTCAGGGCGGCGGCGGCGAAACCGTCGCCGATCTCCACCCCCTTCACGGCGTTGATCGACATCAGCGCGCCCGCCAGATCAGCGTCCAACTTGCCATAAATCGGCGCGCCAAGGCCGGGCGGCACGCCTTCGGCCACCACCTCGATCACCGCGCCGGCCGAGGAACCGGCTTTGCGAATACCGCCCAGATAGTCTTCCCACAGCGAAACCGTGCCGGGATCGGGGCAGAAAAACGGGTTCTGATCGACCTGCGACCAATCCCAGCGCGTGCGGTCGATCTTGTGCGGGCCGATCTGCACCAGGGCGCCGCGGATCGTCACCCCCGCGCCCAGCACCGTGCGGGCGATGGCACCGGCAGCGACGCGCATCGCCGTCTCCCGCGCCGAGGAGCGGCCGCCGCCGCGATAATCGCGGATGCCGTATTTCAGATCATACGTCAGATCCGCGTGGCCGGGCCGGAACTGCTGGGCGATGGCGGAATAATCTTTCGACCGTTGGTCCTGGTTTTCGATGATCAGGCTGATCGGCGTGCCGGTCGTCTGGCCCTCGAACACGCCGGAGACGATGCGGACCTGGTCCGGTTCCTGCCTCTGGGTGGTGAACTTGGACTGGCCAGGCCGGCGGCGATCCAGATAGGGCTGGATATCCGCCTCTGACAGCGGCAGCAGAGGCGGGCAGCCGTCGACCACCGCGCCGATCGACGGCCCATGGCTTTCACCCCAGGTCGTCACCCGGAACAGATGGCCGAAACTGTTATGCGACATAGCGGCGTATCAGCTTTCCGAGATGGCGATATCGGGCGCGTCCGGATGCTTCATGCCGACGATGTGGTAGCCGCAGTCGACATGATGCACCTCGCCCGTCACGCCCTGCGACAGGTCGGACAGAAAATAGACGCCGGCGCCGCCGACATCCTCGATCGTGGCGTTGCGTTGCATCGGTGAATTCAATTGGTTCCAGCGCAGGATGTATTGGAAGTCGCCAATGCCGCCATAGGCCGCCAGGGTCTTGATCGGGCCGGCGCTGATCGCGTTGCAGCGAATGCCGACATTGCCCAGGTCGGCGGCCAGATAGCGCACCGATCCCTCCAACGCCGCCTTGGCCACGCCCATCACGTTGTAATGCGGCACCCAGGCCTCGGCGCCCAGATAGCTCAAGGTCAGCAGGCTGCCGCCGGCTTTCATCATCGGCACGGCGCGCTGGCAGACGGCGGTGAAGGAGTAGCACGAGATATCCATCGCCTGCAGAAACGCCGCCCGCGGCGTATCCAGATAACGCCCGCGTAAATACTGCTTATCGGCATAGCCGATGGCGTGGACCAGGAAATCCAGCCCGTCCCAATGCTTACCGAGCTCCGCGAACGCGGCATCGATGCTGGCATCGTCGGAAACATCGCATGAAAACGCCAGATCGGAGCCGGCCTTATTGGCCAGCGGGCGGACCCGACGCTCCAGCGCCTCCCCCTGATAGGTGAAAGCCAGTTCGGCGCCCTGTGCGGCACACGCCGCGGCGATCCCCCACGCAAGCGAGCGATCATTGGCCACGCCCATGATCAGGCCGCGCTTGCCGCGCATCAGGGTGCCTTGGACCGGGGGCTGTGGAGCAGCGGAATCGGCCATGTCGTTCCTCTTACTACGATTGTCGGCGACTGATCGAATACCTTGGTGGTCGCACACTGGGGCCCGATCCGGCAAGAGGCAGGATGCACGCCGCTGCATTGCGGCTGGCCGCCGCCCTGTTGCCGATCCGCGCGATCATCGCTCCACGGCCGCCTTACCGCGTGATCGCTTGGGCGTCGGCGACGCCGCACCGGCTGTTCCCGCAGAACGTGGCGAAACGGCTCGTGACTGCTGCTTGCTGGCTTTTTGCCCGCCCGCCGGCGCCTTCGCCGCGATCTTCTCGCGCCCCGCTTGCGCGTCACGCCGCGGCGGTTTCCCTCCCGAGCCAGGCGTCGGTTCGGCCGCCATTGCGGTGGTGCGACGACCCACGGATTTCGTCTTGGCCGGTCCGTCGCCAGACGCCGAGGCGGCACGTTTCGCCGGAGCGACGGGATTCTGCCCCGTCATCCGCTCGATCAGCCCGGTATAGGAATCGAGGTAATCCTTCATCAGCAGGTGCTTTTCGGCATAGGCCCGCGCGGCGGCGCGCAGCGTGCCGGTCAGGTGCCGATCCTCCAGCAGCGCCAGAATACGCTCGGCGATCCGCTGCGGTTCCAGGAAGGGGACCAGCAGCCCGTTCTGTCCGTCGGTGATGAATTCGCGCACGGAAACGGTATCGCTGCCAAGCACCGGCGCACCCATGGCCAGCGCCTCGCGCAGCGACCAAGAGGCGACGAAGGGGTAGGTCAGATAGACATGCGCGTCGGACCGGCGCACCACCGCGCGATAGGTGTCATAGGAAACCCGCCCCGGGAAAACGACGCGGTTGAGGTCGATGCGATCGCCGACCTCGCGCAGCAGCGTTTCCTTCCATGTCAGGCCACTCGCCGGTGCGCCACCATAGCTGACGCCATTGCCGCCGATCATCACGACCTTCAGGTCAGGCCGAGCGCGGAGCAGATGCGGCAGGGCGCGCATCATCGAATGGAAGCCGCGATAGGGTTCCAGATCGCGGGAAACATAGGTGACGAGCTTGTCGGTGGGCTTGATCGTCATGCCGCCGATGGTCAACGCACGACGCCGAGCGGTCGGGTCTGGGCTGCATAGGTCGGTGTTCACACCCTCCCAGAGCAGGTTGATCTGCGGCCGCGCCCATGCCGGATAGGTGGATTTTTGCCAGTGCGTCGGCGATTGGCCCTGCTGGCCGAGGTTCAGTGCCAGCAGATTGATGGCATTTTTCGCCCTGATGCGGCCAAAATCGAACACATCCGCCGGAAACTCGGGATCGAAGCCGACATCGCCGCCATCATGGCGATAGAAGAACTCAAAATATCCCAGGATCGGCGCATTCGGCCAGACGTCGGGTAGATTGAGCATTTCGCCCCAGCCGTGATGGCCGATGATGATGTCGGGTTCATACCCCAGGTGCCGTAGGCCCCAGGCGGCCCGAAACACCGCTTCGGCCCGCCGCATGCCATTATCCAACTCTCGCGCCGAAGCGTGCGTTTCCGCCACATCCAAGGTCGGCCGCAAATACGGCACGACGCGCACGCCCGGGATTTGGTTCTGGGAAGGTTCGCCGATGAACAGGACCTCGTGCTCACCCGCATCCACCAGATGGCGGACGATGTGCAGGAACTGGCCGGGGAAATTCTGATGGACGAATAAAAACCGCACGCTCTTTGTCCTGTCTCATCGTCCCGCCGGTCCTCCGAACCGGGGGGGCTCGCCCGGTCCTGGCCCAGCGCGCACCGGCACCTCAGCCAGCCGCGCCGGCGGCTATCAAGCGCCGCGCCGCAGCCCTATCACGCTCGGCCTGGGCGGCTGGCTGGCTTGGCCGCAGATTTGCGCGCCGGCTTTCCGGCGCCGGCATCCGACGGTTTAGCGGCACTCTTAACCCCACTGGTCACCCCAGCCTTCGCGGCTGATGTCGCCCCGGCCACCGCGCCGGCCGCCGTGCCGGGCTTTGCCGCGGGCTTGGCGGATTTTGCCGGTTTGCCGCCGCCCTTGGCGCCTGCCGCATCGGCGGCGCGCGGCGTGATGACGATCTGGAAGGACTCCAGCGCCGCCAGGCTGCCGGATTCGCACGTCTCACCGTTCTTCGCCGGCCCCGCCGTGCTGCCATCGATGAACGTCGCGCTGTAGGAGACATCGAATAACCGCGCGGCCTCGTTCTTCAGCCGGACCTTGAAGCCCAGCAACGGCAGCGCCATGCCGCGGCTGCCACAGTATTTGCCGCCTTCCACCCAAGGCGACAGCCAATTGCGGCCCAAAATGGCCTGATACTCGATATCGGCATGGGCGATACCGGCGCGCGGCGCGATACCGAAGCCTTCGATCCACTGGCGGCTGCCCTTGGTGCCAAGCCATGCCCCGATATCGCACGCCTGATCACCGGCGCGCTGGACATGCGCCATCATCTCGGGATCCGGTTTGGCCGGCGCGACGGCGGGCGCCTGGGGTTGAGCGACCGCAGCCACCGCCGCGGCCGGTTGCGCCACGCCCGCCGGCGCCGCAGCCGCAGCCGCAGCCGCAGCCGGCTCGCTGGACAAGCGCAGCACCTGCAAGCGCGGCGCCGCATCCTGGTTCTTGTCCTGATAGATCGTCACCAGGATCTGCGCCGCACCCTCGGTCACACGCACCAGTGCCGCGGTGCCGTTCAGCCATCCATCTTCCCGGAATGTCGAAACGCTCACCGCCTCGGGACGGCCGGCAACCCCGGGGGCGGGGGTGATACGCACCCCGGGCAACGACGTCACCGGATCGGGCGGTGGGCTTCCCGGCGTCTGGAAGACGCAGAACAGACCGGAATCGAGTGTCATCAGATGCGCCGAGACCTTCAGTTCGGCGACACGATTGGCCGGCGCCTGTGCCGCCGCAGCAGCCTCTGGCCGTTTGTTCTTCTGCTCACCACTCAGGCCTTTAGCCATGCAATCGTCTCACTCTTTCGATGATCGGAGGATGGTCCGATCCGCTTCGCAAAATCGCGCCGCAACCCACAGGCAGCAGCCTCTATGACTGATCGGATACTGCAACCGTTGGTAGCTGCTCTCGGCCGGTTTTAGCAATCCTTATCAAAGCATCATTAATCGCCGGTGGCGACAGCCCAACAGGCAGAACAAAACCTCGGCCGGTGCCGCGGATGCGTTCCGCCGGTGCGCCGAAATCGAAGGCGCAGGCGGCTAGGCCGGCGCGCCAGATTTCGCCCAGCGCCAAGCACCAGGTTTCCGGGCAAACCGAGGGCACGAAACCAAGATCCGCGTTCTGCGCGCGGATCAGCGCAACCGCTTCCGAGGGGGCGAAACGACCGGTGATGAAAACCCGTCCGGTTGCCATCAGCGCGGCATCGCCAATGGTGCTGCCGACGATGATGAAATCCAGCGCCAGGCCGCGACCCGCGGCATCGCGGGCGCATGCCAGCAGCACGTCATACCCTTTATGCAGGCCGATGCCGCCGACGACGCAGACACGGACCCCGCCCGCCTGATCGGCAGCGCGCCGCGCTGACCCAGGGGGCGTGCTGGGCCAAAGGGGCGTGCTGGACCCAGGGGGCGTGCTGGACGAACGCGGCGTGCTGGGCGAACGCGGCGTGCCCGGCGAAGGCAACATACTTGCCCAAGGCTGCATGCCGGCATCATCCTCATGCGGCACCGTCACGGTGCGCAGGCCGGGAAAATGCCGCCGCATGCGGGCACCGGTATCCTCGGATGGCACGATCACGCGGCGCGCAGCCGACAGATACCGCCCGGACCTGGCACGCAGCGCCGCCACGGTGCCCGATTCCGCGAGGAAATGCCCATGTTCGGCAATACAGGCCTCACAACCGGCCAGATCCGGCTCGCCGCAATAATGGTCCTGGGCAACCAGCAACACGCGCGGGCAGAACCAGGCATAGTCGTGAATAAACGCCTCGGTCGGTGCGTCCAATTGCTCCAGCAGGGCAAAAAACGCCGAACCGTAGCCGGCGAGGTGGTGCAACTCGATCACCACGGGGCGTGCGTCGCGCAGCAAAGCGAGAAGCGCGTCTGTTTCGGACGGCAGAGCGAACACCAGATTGACGAAATCGCCGTCCGGGCCGTCGTTCACCGAGACCGAGAAGTCGCCGCCCGCGGCGCGGGATAAACCACCGCCAGCGGAGCGGGATGAACCACCGGCCGCCGTGCGGGATAAACCACCTCCCGCGGCGCGGGATGAGCCACCGGCCGAGGAGCGGGACGTATCGCCGCCCGCCGTGCGGGATAAACCACCGCCCGCGGCGCGCGCAGACGAACCGGCGGCGGCGGACGTATCCGCACCTTCCCCATTCCCACTGGGCGCAGCCCGCACCGGGCGAAGAACGATCGCTCGGCGGCCGGCAGCGGCATGCGCGCGCGCCGACTCTGCGATGCGGGCTTCGACGCCACCACCCTCATCATGCGTCACCAGAATCGCCGCACCGGCAGCGCGCTGCAGCCGCCAGCGCTGCAGATCCAGACGCCGCCGAGCCTCGGCTAGCGGATCGCGGGCTATCCAGCCGACAATCAGAGCGTCATGGCCAGGGTGCAACTGCTCCAGAATGCGGGCGTTGCGCGCGCGCAGATGCCGAGCCGATTCGCCGAAGCTGGCGCCGCCGACATGGCCGACGAAGAGCCCGGGCAAGGCCACATTACGCCAGCCCAGATGGCGGGCCCGCAGGCAGAAATCATTCTCCTCGCCATAGCCCTGAGCAAAGATCTCATGACGAAACATACCAACCGCGTTCAGACAGTCGCGGCGGATATACAGGCAAAAACCCACGCCAACGGGGATATCGACGACCGCGCCGTCATGCGCCAGACGTGCCAGCCGATCCAGCCGACGCACGCCGGCGGCATCGGGGCGCGGATTCTGCTCCGCCGCGGCGGGATAGCTGAGGATGCTGGCATCGTTCGAAAACGGCGTAACGGTGCCGATGTCGCGCGCCAGATACGCCGCTCGGCGCAGGCGGCCCAGCCAATCGGGCGGCACCAGCGTGTCGCTGTTCAGCAACACCACATCGGTGCCGCGCGCCGCCCGCATGCCGGCATTCGCGGCCGCCGGGAAGCCCTGCGCGGCCGCATGGCGCCGCAAGCCGATCTTGCCCTGCGCGTGCAACTCGTCCAGCCACGCGATCAGCGCCTTGTCGGTGGAGCCATCATCGACGACCAGCAGCCGGACATCCCGATCCAGCGTCGCCAGCACGCTGCGCAGACAGGCCCGGACGGTGGCAAACCCGTTATGAACCGGCACCACCACCGTCACGCCTCGGTGCCGCCCATCGGCGCCAACCGGCTCGGTCGCGACCGGCGATGAAACGGAGGCCGGCGCGGGTGCCGCACGGGAGGCCGGAGCGGGCCGCGACCGCTTCGCACGCGGGGCCGGGGCAGACACCGCGCCGGACGCTGCGGTCCGCGCACCGGCAGAGAGCAGGGCCGCCGGATCCAGCGGGCTACCCAGCAGCGGCCGGCCGTCCGCTGTGAGGATGTGCACAAGACCCGGGCCCTCTGCGCCGCTGGTCGATTTCCCGGTCGATCCACTGGGCGATACTTTGGGGGATGCCTTGGCCGATCGCCCGGGGGATACCTTGGTCAAATCGCCGGCCAATCCGCCGGTCAATTCCATGGTCAAGTCACTGGTCAATCCCTTGGGCGCCGGCTTCCTGCCATCGGCCACCGCCAGCAGATCCTGCCGCGTCAACAGGAAGGATCGCGGGCGCGCCAAAGGACCGGTATCCGGCACATATTGGCTCTGATCCGTGGCGACGATACGCCGCCGCAGGCGCAACGCGGGCCAATATAGGGTCAACACCGGATCGGTGTCCGGATCGGCGGGATGCCACGCCCAGCCGCGCAGGCCGCCGTCATGCGGCTCCACGCAACCACAGACGCGGCGGATCGCATCGATCCGGATCGGGCTACCCGTCAGCATCCGACCGCCGGCGGATACGGTGATCGTCGTCGCCTGCCGCCAGTCCGCGGGCAGCGCGGTATCATGCAGCACCCGCCCATCCAGCCGGATCACAAGCCGGCCCGCGAACCCGGCGGGCGGCTGCACCTCTAACCGGCCGGAGGTGTGCAGACCGCACCAGCCGGTCGCCGCGGTGATCGGCCCGATCAGACCCGCGGCGGCGGCCGGCAGAGCATGGCCCGACAGCAAACGAGACAGCGCCGCAAGGGCGCCATCGGTATCGCCGATGCGCCAGCGGCAGACGGCCAGACCAAGCCACGCCTGAGCATTGTCATGCGCCCGCGCGACCTGGTCGAAGAGCGACGCGGCCCGCGCCGGCTCCGCCATCACGCAGGCGCTTGCCAGGGCAAGCATCACGTTGGCATCCGCCGGCACCAGCCGGTGCGCGCGGTCCAGCCACATCCGGGCCAGCGCGTTGTCACCCGCCATCAGCGCCGATTGGCCGGTGTCCAGGGCCTGCCGAGCGAGCGCCCCATTGTCTTGAGGCGGTTCGGCGGAACCGGCCGGGGCGGCGTCATCGCCGATCCGCTGACCGGAGGCGCGTTTCATGCCGCTGTCGTCCATCCCCGCCAGCCGCGCCGGCGGCACTGCCATGCGCGAGGCTGTGCCGGACCCATGCCGACGATCGTGCCGGCCCTCACGCTAGGCGCTCCCTTGGGAAGCGCCCTGGGAAGCGCCGTGGGAAGCGCCCTGGGAAGCGCCTTCGGATACGCCCTGAGGAACGGCCTGGGGAGCGGCCTGGGGAGCGGCCTCGGGCACCCTGCCGGCAGCGGCATCGCCGCCCGCTTCTCCCGCTGCTTCGCCGTTCGCCGCGCTGCCCGGTCCCGTGTCAGACGCCGCATCAGGCAGCACGTCTGGCACCGCATCAGACACCGCGTTTGCCAAACCGTCAGGTCCCGCGTCAGCCGTGGCAACAGGCAACGCAGCCAGATCGCCCTTCGCTTCCTGCATCCCCTGCGCCAAAGCCCGCTCCAGCCAGCGCCGCGCTTCCTCGATATCCGTCTCACCGGCAAGGCCGCGCGCCAGATACCGCCCCAGCATCATCTGCGCATGCGGATGACCGCGTTCGGCGGCGGCACGATACCACCGCTGCGCCTGCGGACGATCCATCGGCACCTCATGCCCGCCGCCCAGCAAGGCACCGACGGCGAACATCGCGCCGATATGGCCGCGACCCGCCGCCTTCTCGAACAGCACCAAGGCCCCCGCATGATCCTTCGGCCCGCCACGCGCATGCACCATCATCTCGGCCAGCATCGCCTCGGCATCCATCATGCCCACATCCGCCGCCTTCTTGATCCAGGCGCGGCCTTCCTCCAGATCGGGTGCGACACCGCGGCCCTCGGCCAGCATCCGGCCATACCAATACTGCGCGTTCACCACCCCGTCCGCCGCTCGTCGCAGCCATTGCGCGGCCTTGCGGTCGTCCCGCGCAATGCCGACGCCCTCGGCGAGGCAGACGCCGTAATTGAAGGCCGCGATCAGATCGCCCGCTTCCGCCGCGTTTTCGAACCATTCGCGCGTGCGAACCTGGTCCTGCTCGTCGCCATGACCCTTCAGCAACAGATTGCCCAGATCGGCGACAGCCTCTTTATCGCCGTCTTGGGCGGCGATGCGGAACAGCCGCGTGGCTTCCTCTTGGTCACGCGGCAGACCGACACCGGTCAGATACAGCATGGCCAAGGCGCGCGCCGCACCCTTATGGCCCTGGTCGGCCGCGCGCCTGAACCACATCGACGCCTCGGCGTAGTTCGGCGGCAGCCGCCCGCCCTGAGCATACAGATCGCCGACCATCGCCGCGGCCTCGGGATCACCGGCCAGGGCAGCGCGACGCAGCCAGGATTCACCCTCGATTTCATTGGCAGCGATACCGGTGCCCCGCATCAACGCCAGGCCCCAGCGTGCCTGCGCCGAACGATGCCCTTTCTCGGCCGCCTGCCTGAAGCAATCCGCGGCGGCGGCCGTATCTTGCGGTGCGCCGAGGCCGCGCTCCTGCACCAAGCCATACAAATACAAGGCGGTCGCCAGACCGCTTTCGCTGGCCAGGCGCAGCAGACGCACGACCTCTTGCTGCACGGCGGGGTCGGTGGTGTCGCGCGCCAAGACCAGGGCATGGCCAAGCTGACCCTGTGGGCAGCCGCCGGCGGCCGATTTTTCATACCACACCGCCGCTTCGTCCAGGTCGCGGGCGTCCTCGGGACCATTGGTCAGGATGAAGGCCAGCACCGCCTGCGCTTCGGCCGACCCCGCCTCGGCCGCGCGACGCGCCCATGAGGCAGAGGCGGCGTAGTCCGGTTGCAGGTCCTGCTGAAGCTGCGGGTCGAACAAGCTGCCCTGGGATAGCTGCAACAGGCCGGGACCGATCCCATGCAGACAAAGCACGGCCAGCAAGGCCTGCGCTTCGACAAAACCCTGCTGCGCCGCCTTCTCCAGCCAGCGGACACCATCCGAGCGGCTGGGCGGCACACCGGTGCCTTCCAGGTAACAGACGCCGACGCGGTGTTCCGCTTGCGCGATACCGGCGCGGGCGGCGCGGGACAGCAAGCCGAAGCCGCCTTTCGCATCGCCCGCTTCCAGCAGCCTCAAGCCCCGCTTCAGGGCAGCGGCCGACGACAAACTGCCAATCAGCCTATCCAGTAACGCCATATCCGTCTCGTCCGTTGCCGGTCCGGCGGCCTTACGGTTCCCGCATGCCCTCGGTCACCAGAGGTATCGTCTTGCCCATCATGTAGCGCAGAATCGTCTGCTTGCCGACGCGAATATCCGCCGTGATCGGCATACCGGGGATCAGGTGGAAATTGTCCGGCATGCCGCGCAGATTGATCTGATCAAGGGTGATCCGGGCGCGATACCAGAACCCGCTGCCCGACACCGGCACCGGCACGGCACCGGTGGGGTTGCGGGCTTCGTCTTGCGCCGAAAAACTATCAGGGCTGATGATCCGCACGGTGCCCAGCGCCATGCCGTACTGCGTGTAGGGGAAGGTGTCGAACTTGATATCGACCGGATCTCCGACCCGCACATGCCCGTCTTCATTACCGGGGATATTCGCTTCCACCTCCAACGGCGCCTCGGTGGGGATCAGGGTGATGAACTGCTGTCCAGCCGTCAGCACGGACCCGACCGAAACCTTGCCGATCGTCATCACGACGCCATCGGTATCGGCCCGCAATTCCACCAACTGCCGGCGCAACTGGTTTTTCGTCAGCGTCTCGCGCGCGTCGGACAGCTTACTCAGGACTTCCGTCAGCTTGTCGGCGACGTCGTTGTGCCAGTTATCGCTGTATTGGTTGCGTTCGGCGATCAATGCCGCCAAATCGCGCTGCGCACCCTCGGCCTGTTCGCGCGCATTATCCAGATTGCGCTGCATTTCCGCCCGCGAGTCCATCGCCGCCAGCGTGTTCAGCTTGGAACCCACATTCAGCCGTTCCAGTTCCTCACGCATTTGTTCCAATTTCTTCGCATAGAGCAAACGGTCGCTATACCCGATCTCATCCGAGCGGGCGCGGGAGATGGTTGCCCGCAGGCTCTCTTGCTTCTGCCGATAGCCTTCCAGCTTCGCATTGAACTCGGATTGCCGCTGCGCATAGACCGCCGCCTGGAACATCATGTTCGGGTCGGTGCCGGAATAGGTGAACGGCCGGTTTTCCAGCTCTGCCTGCATGCGCAGCACCTGCGCCTGCAATTGGCTGACCTGCGCCGCCGCGGCGGTGGTATCGGCGGCGGCGAAGGTCGGATCCAGCCGAGCCAGCACTTGGCCGGCGTGCACCTTTTCGCCGACATGCACTTCGATCGCGCGAACGATCGCCGTTTCCAACGGCTGCACCACGATGGTCGGCGCCTGGGCGACGACGACGCCGGCGGCGGTTACCACCCGATCAACCTTCACCAGCCCCGAGAGTGCGAACAGCACCAGCAGCATCGAGGTGATGGTCCAGGTGACATGCCGCGCGATGGAGGGCATCGGCATGCTGATGATGGCGCTGGAGGGCGATTGATATTCCAGGATGACCGGCAGCGTGGGATCCAGCCGGTCGTCGCCGCCCCGGACTTCAAGAGCCCTGGATGAGGGACGGGGCAAGAGCTGCATGTCCGGATCCTTCTTTGTGCATGTGACGGTTCTGCTGGTTCCACAGGGTGCGATAGATCGCGCAACGCTCCAGCAGCGCCGCGTGCGGGCCGATATCCACCAGCTTGCCCCGCTCGAGAACCAGGATCTGATCGCAGTCCACCAGCGAGGACAGGCGATGGGACACGATGAACATCGTCCGGCCGCGGGCGATGCGCGAAAGGTTGGCGTTCACCAGGGCCTCGGATTCCGGATCGAGCGCGCTGGTCGCTTCGTCCAGGATCAGGATGCGCGGATCGGTGATCAGCGCACGGGCAATGGCCAGGCGCTGGCGCTGACCGCCGGACAGGTTCGGAGAGCCTTCCTCGATCCAGGTCTCATACCCGTTCGGCATCCGCTCGATGAACTCCTCGGCGCCGGCAAGCCGCGCGGCGCGGATCGCATCTTCCAGCGTCAGGCCGGGGCGCCCGGCCAGGATATTTTCGCGGATGGTGCCGCGGAAAAGGAAGTTCTCCTGCAGCACGACACCGAAGCTGGAGCGGAGATGGCGCAGGTTGATCGAGCGCAGATCGGCGCCGTCGATCTTCACGAAGCCGGAATATTCCCGGTTGATACCCTGCAACAGGCGGGTGATGGTCGATTTGCCGGAACCGGACCGGCCGACCAGACCCAGCATGGTGCCGGCCGGAATATCGAAGGTGATGCGATCCAACGCCGGCAGCTTGGTGCCGGCATAGGTGAAGGTGACGTCCTGAAACGCGACCGCGCCGGCGAATTTGGGACGCACGCCGGTGCTGGCCGCATCCTCCAGCGGGCGGTTCAGCACCTCACCGGCCAGACCCATGTGGCCGGCAACCTCTTCCCATTCCTCGATCAGGCGCGCCAGGCCGACCAGCGGTGCGCTGACGCGCTGCGACAGCATCATGAAGGCGAACAGGCTGCCGATCTGATAGCCCGTATCGTCGACCAGGGCGATGTAGGCGCCGACCAGGATGATGCCCATCCACATGAAGCGCTCGATCGGCGTAACCAAAGTTTGCGGCCAGTTCGACAGCCGGCCCATGGCCATACGCCACTTGCCGACCTCGGCCACTTTTTCGTCCCACAGGGATTTGCGTTGCGGTTCCAGTGCTAGGGACTTGACGGTCTTGATGCCGAAAACCGTCTCGCCCAGCGCGGCGTTCTTCAGCGTTTCCGCCATCATGACCTTGCCGTAGATCGTGCGCATCGGGCGCAGATAGGCGACGATGATCAGCATGATGGACGTCGCGCAGACCAGCACGATCCAGGCCAGCGGGGCGTTCAGCCAGAACAGGAACGGCAGCAGCACCGCCAACGTCATCAGATCCAGCAGGGTGGCCATCAGCTTGCCGGTGATGAACTGGCGCACGGAATTGATCTGGCTGACGCGATACATCGTCTCACCCGCCGGATGCCGCTCGAAATAGTCCAGCGGCAGGCGGATCAGGCGGTTGAACACGTGGAGATTGATCTTCGCATCGGTGCGAACGCCGACCACCAGGATGATGATCCGGCGCACGTAGCCCAGCAGGGTTTCGTAAAGGATACAGGTCGCCAGGATCATGGCGATCAGCGCCAGGGTGGAATAGCTGCGATGGGTCAGCACGCGGTCCGACACCTGCATCACCAGCAACGGCGGGAAAATCGTCAACATGCTGATCGAGAAGGAGGCGATCAGCAGATCGCGCAGGTGCTTGCCCTCCTTCATCACCAGACCCATGAGCCAGCTCAGGGTGAACGGAGGATCGGCGTCGGCCTGCGAACGCTCATTGCGCAGCAGCACCGCCTCGCCGGACCAGACCTCCGCCAAGCGCATTTCATCCACCGGCACCGGCGGTTCCGCTTCCGGCGCGCGCGGGTCACGGATCTGAACGATCTTGTTCTCGGGGTTGGAGCCGACCAGCAAGCCGGCGCTGCCATCGTTGAACAGCAGCACCACGGGGCCGGCGCCGGTTACCGCGAACAGGTTGCGCCATTTCAGGCGCAGGGCGCGGGACCACATGCCGGCTTGCTGCGCCCAGGCGGACAAGGCGGCCGGGCTGGGCATGGTGTCGCCCACACCGAGGTGAAAATCGATCGGATCGAGGTCCAGTCCGTAATAGCGCGCTGCCATCATCATCGCGAGCAAGCGCGGATGGATCGGGCCGCGATCCGGCCCTGGGGTCGAGACGCCATCCCCGGCGCCGCCGTCGCCACCGGACTGGCGCGCCGCTAAAGGCGAACGGCTGTCCCCGAACGGGCCGGGCGTGTGTCCGTCAGCAATATCCACAAGCAAACCCTTCTAACGGCATGGCAGGCGCAAACCGGGCGCTAGGCCCGAGATGTCCGACAACCGACGATCAACTGAACACGCCATAGCATACAGAGCCAGCAGCCGCATACGCGCAAGCTGCATACAGAAGCAGGCTTGCCGGCGGGCCAGAGACAAACCCCATCGCCCGTGTGGGACGAGGGGAAATGCTGCGCCATGCACCCTGTTCGTTTCAATCGTCACTGAAATCGTTTGAAACCTATGATACTGCATAAAAATCAACAGGTCACATCACCCTGGATGTGTCGCGCGCATCGCCTGCGCCGCGCTATGTCACATAGAACCAACGATCCGATAAAGCCCTCAAATGCCGGCCAAAACCTTAATTCTTCGTTAATGATGCCGGCAGGCCGCATACGCATGGCCTCTTGGACCGCCACCATCCTAAGCCAGAGACGCTTGTTCGCGCTCGGCGCAGGCCGCAAAACAAACGCCAGGCAGGGCATAGCCAGCCCCCAAACAGCCCTCACCCAGGTAGGCACCTCACCGAACCCAACAGGCCCGACACCGCTGGGCCTGATCCCACCTGGACCAATCCCACCTGGACCCTATCCCTCTGGCCTCAATCCCTCTGGCCTCAATCCCTCTGGCCCCAATCCCTCTGGGCGCCATCCCTCTGGGCGCCATCCCTCTTGCCTCTATCCCACCCGATCTCCGCAAACCAAGCCGCGCCGGCAGTCGTCAGCCGAGACAATCCGCGCTATCGTGCCAGCATCAGCCAAGGGGAATCCGCATCAATGGACATCCGCGCCGCCACGGACGACGATCTTCAAGACATCCAGGCCATCTACGCCCACCACGTCCTGCATGGCACCGGCACCTTCGAGGAAGCACCGCCATCCGTCGAGGAAATGGCCGCGCGTTTTCATAAAGTGGTCGATCGCGGCTTCGTCTGGCTGGTCGCCACCGACGCAACCGGCGTCCTCGGCTTCGGCTACTACGCCCCGTTCCGCGATCGCTCGGCCTATCGCTTCTGCGTCGAGGACAGCATCTACGTGCGCGAAGACGTCCGCGGCCAAGGCGTCGGCAAGGCGCTGGTGCAAAGGCTGATCGAACTGGCAACCGCGGCCGGACTGCGCCAAATGATCGCCGTGATCGGCGACTCCGACAACGTCGGCTCCACCGGCGTGCATGCCAGCCTGGGCTTTCATATGGTCGGCACGATGAAAGCCGTCGGCCTGAAATTCGGCCGCTGGCTCGACGTCGTCACCATGCAGAAATCACTCGGCAAGGGCGACGCGACACTGCCGGAGTAGCGCCGGTGGCCATCGCCGAAACCATCGATCGCACGCAGCACAGCCAGCCCGCAACCAGTCGCCACCCGATACCGCCATCCCACCACCAGCGGCATGGCCGCATGGCCGTCACCGCATGAGCCTAACCACATGCGCCTGATGGACCGCCGCCTCGCCGTGATGGCCGCCTATGGCTTCGTCTCCGGCTTGCCCCTGCCCTTGTCCGGCTTCACCTTCCGCCTGTGGCTGAGCGATAGCGGCGCGTTGTTGCCGATGGTGGGTCTTACCGCCTGGATCGGCTTGGCCTATTCGCTGAAATTCCTGTGGTCGCCGCTGCTGGACCACGCACCGCCACTGGCCATATCGCGCCGGCGCGGCCGCCGCCGGGGCTGGCTTTTGCTGGTGCAGCCGCTTTTGGCCCTCGCCATCCTGAACCTGGCACTGACGCAGCCAAGCAGCGCACCCTTGGTCGCCTTCGCCGCCGCCGCCTGCGTCGCGCTGCTGTCGGCCACGCAAGACATCGCCATCGACGCCTGGCGGATCGAAACCTTCAGCCCGCGCGAACAGGGCTTGGCCTTGGCCGTCTACATCTGGGGCTATCGGATCGCTCTGCTGATCGCAACCAGCGGCGTCATCGCCGCCGCCGCCTGGGCAGGATGGCACCTGGCACTGATCGGCGCCGCGCTGCTGGCCGCATCCGGCATCCTGGCGACACTGGCCGCACCCGATCCCAGCGTCGCAAGTAATCCCGTCGGCAATCCCATCGGCAGCCCTACCGAAACCCACGCGGAAAACCCCACGCCAAGCCAATCCCTACGGCACGCGGTGCTCGATCCGATCCGCGCCTTTTTCCGGCACCCCTCCGCCTGGCTGGTGCTCGCCTTCGTGGCCCTGTTCAAGCTGGGGGAGGCGATGGCCGGCATCATGACCGCCCCCTTCTACCGCGCCGGCGGGTTCGACACCGCGGCCATCGCCGGCACCGGCATGTTTTCGCTGACCGGCACCCTGGCCGGCATCACCCTCGGAGGCATGCTGGTGGCGCGCATCGGCGTCGGCCGAGCGCTGTTGTGGACGGGGTGGGCGCAGACGATCGCGATGGGGATGTATGTCGTGCTGTCGCTGACACCCGGCAACCATGTCGTGCTGTATGCCACCGTCAGCACCGAGGCGTTCGCCCAAGGCCTCGCCGACGCCGCCTTTCTGACGTTTCTCTCCGCCCTGTGCTCGCGCAATTTCGCCGCGACGCAGTATGCGCTGCTATCCTCGGTGCCGCAGTTAGCGATCCACACCATCGGCGGCGTTTCCGGCGTGATGGCGCAGCATTTGGGCTGGACGTGGTTCTACACCGCCTGCATGGGCGGCGCGCTGCCAGGGATGGTGCTGATGCTGATCCTGCTGCGGCGGGACGCGGAGCCTACGCCCCGGCTCGCACCGCCGGCAGAGCGCTGAACCCGGCCGCCCGCTCGATCTCGGCCGACACGGCGAACACGGTTTCCTCATCGAACGGCTTGGCGATCACCTGCAAGCCCAGCGGCAAGCCATTGGCATCCAGCCCCGCCGGCACCGACGACGCCGGCACACCGGCTAGGTTCGACGGCACGGTGAACACGTCGTTCAGATACATGGTGATCGGATCATCCATGTTCTCCCCCTGCGCGAACGCGGCCGAGGGCGCCGTGGGCGTCAGCAGCGCATCTACCTTGGCGAAGGCATCGGTGAAATCGCGCAGGATCAACGAGCGGATTTTCTGCGCCCGCAAATAATAGGCATCATAATAGCCGGCCGACAGCACATACGTGCCGATCAAAATCCGCCGCCGCACTTCCTTGCCGAACCCTTCCGCTCGGCTGCGCTCATACAGATCGCGCAGGTCCTCGCCATCCTGACGCAGGCCGAAGCGCACCCCGTCATACCGCGCGAGGTTGGACGACGCCTCAGCCGGGGCGATGATGTAGTAGGTCGCCAGGCCGTATTTGGTGTGCGGCAAGGACACGTCGACGATCTCGGCCCCCGCGGCGCGCAGCCAGCCCAGGCCTTGCTGCCACAGCGCCTCGATCTCCGCCGGCATGCCGTCGGCGCGGTATTCGCGCGGCACGCCGATGCGCAGCCCCTTCACGCCCCGCCGGCACGCGGCCTCAAAATCCGGGACCGGCAGATTGGCGCTGGTGGAATCCTTCGGGTCATGCCCGGCCATGGAGCCCAGCAGGATGGCGCTATCCAGAACGGTGCGGGCGAAGGGGCCGGGATGGTCCAAGGAGGAGGCGAACGCCACCACCCCCCAGCGCGAGCAACGCCCATAGGTCGGCTTGATGCCCGTCAGGCCGCAGAACGACGCCGGCTGGCGAATGGAACCGCCGGTATCCGTGCCGGTGGCACCCATCGCCAGGCGCGCGGCGACGGCGGCGGCGGACCCGCCGGACGAACCGCCCGGCACCAGCACCGCGGCGCTATCCTGCCGCCGCTTCCAGGGGTTTTCCACCGGCCCGAACGCCGAGGTCATGTTCGACGAACCCATCGCGAACTCATCGAGGTTCGCCTTACCCAGGAACACCGCCCCGTCGCGCAGCAGATTGGCGGTGACGGTCGATTCATAGGGCGGCACGAACGGGCCCAGCATCTGGCTGCCGGCGGTGGTGCGCACGCCGTCCGTGCAGAACAGGTCCTTGATCGCCAGCGGGATGCCGGTCAACGCCCGGTGATCGCCCGCAGCCAAAGCCTTGTCGGCGGCCCGCGCCTGATCCAGGGCGCGAGCGTGGCTGACGGTGATGAAGGCGTTCAACCGCGGGTTCAGCGCCTCGATCGCCGTCAGATGCGCCAGCGTCAGGTCCTCGGCGGAGAAGGTTTTGGCGCGCAGGCCGTCACGGGCCTCGGCGATCGTCAGGTCGGTCAGGGTCATTCGACGACTTTCGGCACGGCAAAGAAGTTTCCGGCCCGATCCGGGGCGTTGGAGAGGATTTTTTCCGGATAGCCGCCATCGGTGACGACATCCTGGCGCATCGCCAGGGCGACATGGGCGGCACCGGCCAGCGGTTCGACGCCGCTGACATCAACCTCGTTCAACTGTTCGATCCAGCCGAGGATGCCGGTCAGTTCCGTGCTGAGCCCTGCAATCTCCGGCTCTTCCACACGAATGCGGGCGAGCGCGGCGATGCGGCGGATGGTCGCGTGATCGAGCGACATGCGGTGCGTGTTCCCTTCCCGGCGGATCGGCGGGCCAAAGCGGCTGCGGTGCTATACCGGCCAGCCCGCGCGGCTTCAACCGCCCGTTCCGCCGGACCGGCCATCGCCCCCACCCTGAACCGGCGTTGCGCTCGGCGCCGCCGAAGGGTTTTGCCCGGGATGTGCACCATGCATGGCATCGACCAAGTGGGGGCGCGTCCACGGGGCGCCCGAACCCAGTGTCAGCCGGCCAGTGTCAGCCGGGGTACCTAAGCGGTCTCGGCCGACGGGTCAGGCGGGGCATCCGCCCCCGGCCGCCCGGCCAAGCGCCGAAACTCGGCTTCCAGCGCCTGCGGCGGCGGGTCGGGCAACCACACGGCCGGGATCTCCAACGCCGCCTGCAAGCGGGCGCGATAATCCTCTCGGGGGATTTCGTGCGCGCCGAACTGCTGCAAATGCGTGGTCACGAACTGCGTATCCAGCAACGTGAACCCGCCCAGGCGCAGCCGAGCAACCAGGTGAACAAGGGCGATTTTGGAGGCATCGCGGGCAAAGCTGAACATGCTTTCGCCGAAGAACACGCCGCCGATGGCAACGCCATACAGGCCGCCGACAAGCTCTCCCTGGTGCCAAGTTTCTACCGAGTGCGCGTAACCCATGCGATAGATATCGGTGAACAACCGCTCGATCTGCGCATTGATCCAGGTATCGGTCCGCCCCGGCAACGGCGTGGCGCAGCCGGCGATGGTGCCGGCGAAATTGGTATCCGAGCGCACCTGATACAGCGGCGACAGCGCCGTGCGCAAAAGGCGGCGGGGCAAATGAAACTCATCCAACGGCAGGATGCCGCGGCGGGTCGGATCCAGCCAATAGAGTTTCGTCGAGCCGCGGCCTTCGGCCATCGGGAACAGGCCGTGCCGGTACGCGTTCAAAACCAAGTCCGCGGTAACTTCCAGCGATCGTCGGGACATGGTGATATGATGGTGCTTCGACCGAACGATGGGAAGGTGTGATGCGATGCTGACGATCAAACAACTCGATCACCTGGTGCTGCGCGTGACCGATCTGCCGGCGATGATGCAGTTCTACACCCAGGTGATCGGCTGCCCGGTGGAGAAAATCCAGGAAAACCTGGGCTTGTATCAGCTACGCGCCGGCAGTTCCTTGATCGATCTGGTGCCGATCGACGGGCCGTTGGGGCAGAAGGGCGGCGCGGCGCCGGGGGCGGAAGGGCGCAACCTGGACCATTTCTGCCTGCAAGTGGAACCGTTCGACGCCGACGCGATCATTGCCCATCTGCGCGCGCACGGCGCTGATCCGGCGCCCGTTGCATCGCGCTATGGCGCCAAGGGCCAGGGACCGTCGATCTACGTCGCCGACCCCGAGGGCAATGTGCTGGAACTGAAAGGCCCGCCCGGCCCGGTGGACACCGCCGGCTGACCGCGGCCGGCGCACCGCGGGACGTTGCGGCTCGGCATACGAACGCGTTACCGAACGCTGGTTGCGCGAGCAGGCCAGACGGCGATCACAAACCCCTAATCCGCCGGCTTCGCGGCCGGCGCCGAATCCTGCAACGCCGACGACACCAGTGGCACCACCGAAGGCTGCGCCACAGCAGCGGACACCGCAGCCGGCATCCCTGGCGCCCCCCCTGCTGGCCCCGCAACCGACGAACCGGCAGCAACGCTCGGCGTCAGCACCGGCATAGCCGACACCGAGGGCGGCAACGCATCGGTCTTGGGTGCCGCCTCGGCCGGCGGTTTCGGCGCGGCCGGCGCCTTGGCAACCTCCGCCGTCCCGGTCTTGGCATCATCCGCGATCGTCGGCACGGTATAATCCACCGTAATCCGCGCCTGCACGCCGGCGATCACCAGCACATGGCTGCCCAGCGGCAGCGGCTTGGCGTCCTTTTGCGTCACGCTGACCAGTTCACCACCGCTTTTCTTCACGATGTATTCATAGGCGTCGGCATCGGCGGTGGCATGCTCGACCGCCGACCCGGTCAGGCCGCCGATCAGCGATCCACCCAAGGCGGCAAAGGCGCTGGTGGGGCCAACCCCAGCCTGAGAGCCGGCGATACCGCCCGCCGCCGCACCCGTCACCGTTCCGACCGTGCCAGCGGCACTGATCCGCACCGCGCGCACGCCGATGATCACCCCTTGCTCGGTCTTGTTCGCCTGCTGCGCCGCATTGGTCGCATAGGTGTTGGGCGAGTAAGTCGGGCCACACGCCGCCAGGGGCAGAAGCAGCAGGCAAACCGGCAGACTGAATTTCAGCAACGCTCGATCACTCCGCGATGAGGGCCCTTTGGTAGCGGATTTCGCCACGGATTGTCACCACATGGCCAAGCCGGTCTCGACCGGCACCGCCAGCAGCAGCCGAACGGCCGCCCCACCCACCTGCCGCGCCCCTCGATAGCGTCCCCCGATGGTATCCCCTGATGGTATGCCCTGATGGTATGCCCTGGCCGCCCCCACCGGGAACCGCCGAGCGATCTTCCTGGGGGAAGTGGCAGAGACCCATCGACGGGCACGGCGTCCTTGCGTAGGATTCGGCGCATGACACAGGAAACGCCCCCCACCCCGCCCAAACGCGGCCTGGCCCGCAACACCGCCAACTACGGCGATCGCGACTTCGCGCTGTATCTGCGCCGGTCTTTCGCCAAATCGATGGGCTATTCCCAGGCAATGCTGGATCGCCCGGTCGTCGGCATCGTCGATACCGGATCGGCCTACAACAACTGCCATCGCACCATCCCGGAATTGATCGAGGCGGTGAAGCGCGGCGTTCTTGCCGCCGGCGGCCTGCCGATGCCCTTCCCCACCGTGTCGCTCTGCGAACCGTCCCTGTTCCCGACTTCGATGCACTACCGCAACCTCGCCGCCATGGACACGGAAGCGATGCTGACCGCCCAGCCGATGGACGCGGCGGTGCTGGTCGGCGGCTGCGACAAGACCGTGCCGGCGCAACTGATGGGCGCCGCTTCCTCCGACATCCCCGCCGTGCAACTCGTCACCGGCCCGATGCTCGCCACCCCGTTCCAGGGGGAGCGTCTGTCCGCCTGCACCGATTGCCGCCGCTACTGGGCGGCCTATCGCGCCGGCCGCGTCACGGAAGAGCGGATCCATGAAATCGAAGGCCGCCTGGCCACCACCGCCGGCACCTGCGGCGTGATGGGCACCGCCTCCACCATGGCCTGCATCGCCGAGGCGCTGGGCATGATCCCGCTGGGCCACGGCTCGATCCCCGCCGTGCACGCCGATCGCTTGCGCGCGGCCGAGGAAGCCGGCGCTCTGGCCGTGAAACTGATCCATAACCCCATCCGGCCGACGCAGATCATGACGGCGAAATCGGTGGAAAATGCGCTGCGGGTGCTGCTGGCGCTGGGCGGATCGACCAATGCGCTGATCCACCTGACGGCGATCGCCGGGCGCATCGGCGTCAAGATCGACCTGCACAAACTGAATGAGCTTTCGGACACCACCCCGGTTCTGGTCGATCTCAAACCGACCGGCGAAGGCTATATGGAGGATTTCCACGCCGCCGGCGGTATGCCGGCGCTGCTGTGGGAACTGCGCGACCTGCTGCATATGGACACGATCGACGTCACCGGCGCCACGCTGGCGGAACGGCTGAAAGAACCGGCCTTCGTCGACCGCCGCTATATCCGCCCACGCAGCGAAACGGTTTCCCCGGTCGGCGGCATCGTGTCGCTGTTCGGCTCCCTCGCGCCGCGCGGCGCAATCCTTAAACGCAGCGCCGCCACGCCCGCGCTGTTCGAAAAAGAGGCCCGCTGCGTCGTGTTCAACGGCGTGGAAGATCTGGCCAATCGCATCGACGACCCCGCCCTGGACGTGACCGAGGACGATATCCTGGTGATGAAAAACGCCGGCTCGCTCACCCCCGCCGGCATGCCGGAGGCGGGCTACCTGCCCATCCCGTCCAAGTTGGCGCGCGCCGGGGTGAAGGACATGGTACGCATGAGCGATTGTCGCATGTCCGGCACCGCCTTCGGCACCATCGTCCTGCACATCACGCCCGAGGCCGCCGCGGGCGGCCCGCTCGGCCTGATCGAAACCGGCGATATCGTTCGGCTGTCGGTCGCCAACCGCAGCCTGGACCTGCTGGTGCCCGAGGCGGAACTGGCCAAGCGCCGCGCCGCCTGGCAGCCGCCGGCCAAAGCCAAGCGCGGCTGGGACCGGCTGCTGCAGGAACAGGTGCTGCAAGCCGACGAAGGCTGCGACCTGGCGATGATGCGCGCCGAAGGGTGATCGCGACGCCGAACGCCGACGGGTTCGTGCGGCGGCGTTCGGCAACGGATAGCGTTGGGCGCCGCGGCCCCGTGACGCGCGCCCATCGCCGCGCTAGGCTCCGGCCAAGGCTCATTTGGGGGAAACCGGCATGCGGCTAAATCCGCTATCCGATAAAACCGGCATCGAAGTCACCGGAATCGATCTGCGCGAACCGCAATCCGACAGCACCATCGCCGCACTGAACAAGGCGTTCGTCGATCACAGCGTCATCGTGATCCGCAACCAGCAACTGACGGCGCCGCAGGTGATGGGGGCGGTGGAACTGTTCGGCAAAATCTTCCTGCAGCACAATACGCGCTTCGCGCTGCCCGACTGTCCGCAGATCCATTACATTTCCAATCAGGATTTTTTCCCCGACGGCCGCCGCTATATCCCCGGCGAAGGCTGGCACACCGATCACTCCAACGACGTGCGCCCGCCCAAGGCAACGGTGCTGCACGCCGTGACGCTGCCGGATCAAGGCGGTGACACGCAATTTGCCAATATGGCCGCCGCCTATGAGGCGCTGGACCAGACGATGAAAGACCGCATCGCGTCGCTGATGGGCATCCATGTCTATCAGTCCAGCCATAGCACGCGGAAACTGATGGGCCTGTCAGAGGCGAACAAGGAACGCGTACCCAACGCCGTGCTGCACCCCATCACCCGCACGCATCCCGAAAACGGCCGCAAGGCGATCTACATCAACCCGATCCGGATCGAGGGGATCGTCGGCCTGGACCACAAGGAAGCTCTGCCGCTGCTGGATGATTTGTTGGCACACGCAACGCAACCGCGCTTTCAATATCGCCACCAATGGCAGCAAGGCGACCTGACGATCTGGGATAATCGCTGCCTATTGCACAAAGCCAACGGCGATTACGACCACGCGCAGACCCGCTATTTGTATCGTGTGATGCTGCAAGGCGACGTGCCGCGCTGATCGATCGCGGCCATGGCAGCATCTGTGCCCATGGCCCGACGGTCGATGGTGAAAACCGACCTAGACTATGCCTATAACGTGCCGGCTGAAAAAAAATGCCAAAGAAAGGGACTGTCCATGCTGCTAACCCGACGCTCTGCCCTGGTTTCCACCGCGGCGGCTTTGTCCGTGCCAAGCTACGCCCGGGCGCAAAAGCCCAAGATCAAGATCGGTGTTCTTAACGACCAATCCGGTCCCTATCGCGATGACGGCGGGCCGACGGGCGTGGTCTGCACCAAGCAGGCGTTGGAAGATTTCGGCATTTCCGGCAAGGGCTGGGATGTGGAAGTGATCGCAGCCGATCACCAGAACAAGCCGGACGTCGGCGTTTCCATTGCCCGCCAATGGCTGGATCGCGACGGCGTGGATGTGATCGTCGACGTGCCGACCTCTTCGGTGGGATTGGCGGTGAATTCGGTCTGCCGGGAAAAAAACAAAGTCTATCTCAACTCGGGCACCGGCTCGTCTGATCTGACCGGTCCGCAGTGCAGCCCGAACACGGTCCACTGGACCTACGACACCTACATGCTCGGCCGCTCCACCGGTGGCGCGACTGTTGCCGCGGGTGGTGATAGCTGGTTCTTCATCACCGCCGATTACGTGTTCGGCCAGACGCTGCAGCGCGACACGTCGGGTATCATCACCAAGATGGGCGGCAAGATCCTGGGCAGCGTCGCCTATCCTTTCCCCGAGACGACCGATTTCTCCACCCACCTGCTGCGCGCCCAGGCGTCGGGCGCAAAGGTGCTGGGCCTGTGCATGGCCGGCGCGGATACCGAGAACTGCATCAAGCAAGCGCACGAATTCGGTCTGAACAATTCCATGACGATCGCCGCCCTGCTGATCCAGGTGCGTGGCGTGCGAGCGCTGGGTCTGGACGTTGCCCAGGGCTTGCGGTGGAGCGAATCCTACTACTGGAACGCCAATGATCGCACGCGCGCCTGGAATGATCGGGTCCGCACCAAAACCCCGAACGGTGTCTGGCCGAACATGACCCAAGCGGGCGATTACGCGGCGACGCTGCACTATCTGAAAGCGGTGAACGACATGGGTGTCGCCGCCGCCAAAGCCGATGGCCGCGCCGTAGTGGATCGGATGAAGGCGATGCCGACCGATGACGATTGTTTCGGTGCAGGTATGATACGCGCGGACGGCCGAGCGCTGCATCCGGTTTATTTGCTGGAGGCGAAGAAGCCGTCGGAAAGCACGCAATCGTGGGATGTGGGCAAGATCATCAACGTCACGCCGGCGGATCGGGCCTTCCGTCCGTTGAACGAAGGCGGTTGCCCGTTCATCAAGGCATAACGTTCCATAGCCAACGAAAAAAACGCCGGTCATTGCTGACCGGCGTTTTCATATCACAGTCTATCGACCGAAGGTTCAGGCCGGCGTGAAGAACGGCATCGTCACGCCTTCAGTTTCGGTCGGAACGAAGGTCACCTTCACCGCCTGACCGATCGACAGCGACTTGAAGTCGCAATCGACGAAATTGGTCAGCACCGACGGGCCTTCCGCCAGCTTCACGTAGCCGATGGCGTAAGGCGGGTTGGCACGTTCCATAACGCTGAACGTATAGATCGTCGCCTTGCCCGAGGCTTCTTCCCATTCGCAGTCGCCGAAGCAGAACGGGCAGAGCGCGCGCGGATAGTGATGTGCCTTCTTGCAGGACGTGCAGCGGCGCAGCATCAGCTTGCCGGCCTTTGCGCCGTCGAAGAACGGTTTCGTTTCCGGATTGGTTTCCGGCGTGCCGACAAAGCCGACTTTTCTTGCCACATAAGCCATGTCGATCACTCCCGCTCTAGAATGACTGTGCTGCCGCAATGGCGGGTGCCCAGGGCGCCGCCGGTGCCGTGGGCGATGGCCAGATCGCAGTTCGCGACCTGCAGCGCCGGATGCGCTTCACCGCGCAGCTGGCGCACCGCCTCGATAATCTTGGTGATACCGCCGCGGTTGGCCGGGTGGTTAGAGCACAACCCGCCGCCATCGGTGTTGAACGGCAGCTTGCCGACGCCGGCGATCAGGTTGCCGTCGGCGACGAACTTGCCGCCCTCACCCTTCGCGCAGAAGCCCAGGTCTTCAAGCTGCATCAGCACGGTGATGGTGAAGCTATCGTAGATCGAGGCGTATTTGATGTCGGACGGCTTGATGCCCGCCATTTCCCACGCCGGCGGGCCGGACCAGCGCGCTGCGGTGTAGGTCAGATCGACGTCGCCGCCCATCTGGTGCTTGGGGCTTTCGCCGACACCGATAACCTTCACGCGCGGGCGGTTCAGGCTGCGGGCGATTTCCGGCTTGGTCAGCACCAAAGCGCCGCCGCCGTCGGAGATGACGCAGCAATCCAGACGGTGCAGCGGTGAGGAGACCATCGGGGAGTTCACCACATCCTCGACCGTCACGACATCGCGCAGCATGGCGTGCGGGTTGTGCTGGGCATGGTGCGATGCCGCGACCTTGATCCAGGCAAGCTGCTCGGACGTGGTGCCGTATTCATACATGTGGCGCTGGGCGCACATGCCATACAGATTCGCCGTGGCGGGGCCGTAGGGGAACTCGAACTGCATTTCCGGCGCGGCGGGGTTGCCCGGGCGCGGCGCGGTGCCGGTGGCTTGGCCCTCGCTGCGGGGGCGGCCGGCCAGGGTGATCAGCGCGACATTGCAGCGGCCGGCGGCGATCGCTTCCATCGCGTGGCCAACGGCCACCTGATAGGACGATCCGCCCACATCGGTGCTGTCCACATGGCGGCACTTCAGGTTCATGTAGTCGACCATCGACAGCGGGCCTAGACCACCCGGCGCGTCACCGGCGCAGAAATAGCCGTCCACATCGTCCTTGGTCAGACCGGCATCAGCCAGCGCGCCCTTGGCGCATTCGGCGTGCAATTGCGCGATCGACTTGTCGGGCGCCTTTCGGGTGGGATGTTCCCACGCGCCTACGATATAGGCCGCACCTCTTAAACTCATTGTTTCACTCCCCCGAACGGTTCCGGTTCACCCGGCGCGACGCGGGTGCCACGCCGTAGGTGGGATGATTATACTGATCGGTAGCCACAGGGCTACCCCCAGCGGCGAGCCCTGCTTCGCGGGGTGCGATGCATGCCGAGCCCGCGTGCCGGAGGGGGCGTGGAACAACCTGTTACTGTATTCAAATATTTCAATTTATGTCGTAAACCATGTAAATCTTGTCTATCGATAACGCGAGTGCCTAGATGGTACCGGAAGGTACCCCATGAACACATTACCGCGCATCGCGATTGTTGAAGACGATCCCGACATGAGCCGGATGATGACGGGCTACATGTCCAACCATGGCTTCGATGTCGCGCCGGCGCGCAGCGGCCGCGACCTCGATCGCGTGCTGTTGGGCAGCAAGATCGACTGCGTCATCCTCGATGTCGGCCTGCCCGGGGAGGACGGGCTTTCGATCTGCCGCCGGCTGCGCGCAAAATCCGCCGTGCCCATCATCATGGTCACCGCGCGCGGTGCCGAAACCGACCGCATCGTCGGGCTGGAACTCGGCGCTGACGACTATCTGGCCAAACCGTTCAGCCCGCGTGAACTCGTCGCCCGGGTTCGCGCCTTGATGCGCCGATCCACGGCGGTGGCGGATGCGCCGGAGCAGACGCCCGCGGCCGAGACCATGCTGTTCGAGGGATGGCGTCTGGACCTGGGGCGCCGGCAACTATTCGACCCGGAGGGCCAGCCCCGCGCCCTGACCAGCGCCGAATTCAACATCATGGCGATCTTCTGCCGCAACCCGCGCAAAGTGCTGTCGCGCGACGATCTGCTGGAGATGCTGCACGGCCGGCGCGCCGCCGTGTTCGATCGCAGCATCGACGTGCAGATCAGCCGTCTGCGCCACAAGCTGGAAGCCGGGGTGAAGGACCCGCGCTTCATCAAGACGGTGCGTCACGGCGGCTATTACTTCACGCCGCAAGTCACGACCGTAACCGAGAACTGATTACCGGCGAGACGATAAAAACGGGCCGGCGGATGGCCGGCCCGCGCCGCGTCAGTGCACGCGTTCAAAAATCGCCGCGATACCCTGCCCGCCACCAATACACATCGTCACCAGCGCATAACGCCCGCCGATACGCGCCAACTCATACAGCGCCTTCACCGTCAGGATCGTGCCCGTGGCACCCACCGGGTGGCCCAGGGAAATGCCCGATCCGTTCGGGTTGGTCTTCTCCGGATCGAACCCCAGATCTTTGGCCACCGCACAGGCCTGCGCGGCGAACGCCTCATTCGATTCGATCACGTCCATCTGCTCCAGCGACAAGCCGGCCCGCTTCAACGCGGCGCGGCTGGCCGGCACCGGGCCGATCCCCATCACCGTCGGATCAACGCCGGCATGGGCATAGGCAACCAACCGGCCCAGCGGCGTCACGCCACGCTTGGCAACGCTGTCGCCATCCATCAGCACAATCGCCGCCGCACCATCATTGATGCCGGAGGCATTGCCCGCCGTCACCGTGCCGTCTTTCTTGAACACCGGCCGCAGCTTGGCCAAATCCTCCGGCGTGACGTCGGGGCGAACATGCTCATCGGTCGCGAAGCTGATCTCCCCCTTCCGGGTCTTCAGCATCACCGGCACGATCTGAGAGGCAAATCTTCCCTCTTTGATCGCCCGCCCGGCCCGATGGTGCGACGTCACCGCCAGTTCATCCTGCTGGCCGCGGGTCACCTGATGGCTTTCGGCCAGATTCTCGGCGGTGATGCCCATATGGATGTTGTGGAACGGGTCGTGCAGCGCCGCCGTCATCATATCGATCATCGCGCTATCACCCATCCGCGCACCCCACCGCATCCCCTGCGCCATATACGGCGCTCGGCTCATGCTCTCGGCGCCACCGGCGACGGCGATATCGGCATCACCCAGCGTGACCACCTGCGCGGCGGACACCACCGCCTGCAAACCCGAGCCGCACAGCCGGTTCAGCGTAAAAGCCGGCGCATCCTGCGTGATACCGGCACCAAGCGCGGCGACCCGAGACAGATACATATCCTTCGGATCAGTATGGATCACGTTGCCGAACACCACGTGCTGCACCTCGGCACCATCGACGCCGGCACGGGCCATGGCCTCCCTGGTGACGTGCGACGCCAGCTCCGTCGGCGGAATATCCTTCAGGCTGCCGCCAAAATCGCCGATCGCGGTGCGCGCCCCAGCGACGATGAAAACCTCTCTCTGCATGGCCGTTTCCCCTCTAAGCAGGCGGCGCGATGCTTCCCACGCGACGGCGGCGGACGCAAGCGCATGCGTTTTCTGTCATGAAGATGCTCAGCAATGCAGTAGTCACCTTGATCTCGCTTGACCCTTTGGCTAGGTAGGTCGGCGATACGGGATCCGGCCGGATACGGTCGGGTCGGCGCGTCGCCGTCAGCGGATTGGGATGAACAACTGATGCGGTTTTTTCGGTGGCTGATCGCCTCGATCAGCGTAGGTATTTTCAGCCTCTCCACGGCCATGGCGGAAGAGGTCGTGGGCGCCCCGCATCTTTGGGAAATGGGGATGCAAAAGTCCTTCAGCCCGGTGAAGGACAAGATCATCGACCTGCACAACCTGGTGCTGGTGATCATTACCCTGATCACGATCTTCGTCGGTGTGCTGCTGATGATCGTCATGCTGCGCTTCAATGCGCGCAAAAATCCGGTCGCCAGCCAGACGACACATCACACCCTGCTGGAAGTGGCCTGGACCGTCGTGCCGGTGCTGATCCTGGTGGTGATCGCCATCCCGTCCTTCCGCCTGGTATTCTATGAAGATCGCACCGCCAACCCGGACCTGACGGTACAGGTGACGGCACATCAGTGGTATTGGGAATATACCTACCCGGACCAGGGCGGCATCGACTTCGACAGCCGCTATATCGCCGATGAAGACCTCAAGCCCGGCCAACTACGCCTGCTGGATGTCGATAACCAGATGGTGATCCCGGTCGGCAAGCGCGTGCGCATCCTGACTAACAGCACCGACGTGATCCACAGCTTCTTCATCCCGGCCCTGGGCGTGCAGCGCTACGCCATCCCGGGCCGCACGATCGAGACGTGGTTGCAAGCCGACAAGGAAGGCGTCTTCTACGGCGAGTGCAACCAGATCTGCGGGCAGAACCACTCTCGCATGCCGATCGCCGTCCATGCGGTCTCTCAGGCGAACTTCGACAAATGGGTCGCGCAGCAGAAGAAAGCGGCCTCCACCGCCGCCCCGCTGCAGAAGATCGCCCAGAACTAACACCGGTTTCCGCCGGTTTGCGAAAAGGCGCCCAGGGCAACCCGGGCGCCTTTTTCATTGCCACCCGGCCGGATCCAAGCCGCGATCGAAGACGCGCCTCAACGCCAGCGGCCCAGCCGCGGCCCAGCCCGGACCGTGCGGAATCGGCGCGAGCCGAGTTTGGCGTCTTCGGGATTTGATCAAACCACGCTTGCGCAAGCTCCGGGCCAAAACCGGGCGACACCCGGCCAGCGGCGGCAGTCAGATCGCGCCGAACCGCTTTACCTCGCCGACGCGGTCCGCGCGGCGAAATCCGCCTGCTAAGCCGAAGCCTGAGCCGTTGCCAGCGCCGCCGACCGAAGCTCGTCGATCGGCACCAAGGCGCCGCCACGCTCAAAATGCCAGAACGTCCAGCCATTGCAGCTTGGCGCATTGGTCAGCGTCGCACCGACCTTGTGGATCGACCCGCGGATATCCCCCGCGCTGAGCGACCCGTCCGGCCCGACCATGGCACTGACCCGCCGCTGGCGGTCGAACAGCCAAGTGCCGGGGGTGATCAACCCCTGCTCCACCAACGTGCCGAACGGAATCCGCGCGGCTTCCCGCTTGGTCGGGGCCGAGGCAGCCGCGTCGGCCGAGAAGGCGCGCGTGCGAATCAGACGCGCCATCGCGGCCTCGACATAGGCGGGATGCCGCTCGATGCCGATGTAATTGCGCCGCAAACGCTTGGCGACGGCCAATGTCGTGCCGGTGCCCGCGAACGGGTCCAGCACCACATCGTCGATATTGGTGCTGGCAAGCAACACGCGGTGCAGCAACGCCTCGGGCTTCTGGGTGGGATGCAGCTTCAGCCCATGCTCATTGCGCAGACGCTCGGGACCGGTGCACAGCGGGATGAACCAATCGCTGCGCATCTGGACGTCGTCGTTCAGCGTCTTCATCGCCTGGTAGTTGAAGCGATAGCGCGATTTCGGCTCCCGCGCCGCCCAGATCAGCGTCTCATGCGCGTTGGTGAACCGCCGGCCACGGAAGTTCGGCATCGGATTGGCCTTGCGCCAAACCACGTCGTTCAGGATCCAAAAGCCCAGATCCTGCAAGATGGTGCCCAGGCGGAAGATGTTGTGATAGGCGCCGATCACCCAGATCGTGCCATCCTTGCTCAACAGCCGGCGGCACTCGGTCAGCCAGTCACGGCAGAACGCGTCATAGGCCTGGAAGTCGGTAAACCGGTCCCAGTCGTCATCCACCCCGTCCACCAGACTGTCGTCCGGCCGCCGCAGTTCCCCGCGCAACTGCAGATTATAGGGCGGATCGGCAAAGATGCAGTCAACCGAGCCGCTGGGCAGCATGCGCATCATCTGCACACACTCGCCGCGCAGCACTTGATTCAAAGGGAGTTCCAGGACGGTGTCCACGTCAGGGCCTAGCGCGGTTGAGCAAGCGGCATGGCATCAGCCCACCGCGGCCAGGGAAAGGCGCAACTGCGCCACGGTGCCGAAAGATTGCCGGTGGTGCCGCGTCGCGCCGTGGCGTTGCAGCGCCGCCCGGTGCGCCGCCGTGCCATACCCGGCATTGGCCGCCCACCCGTAAACCGGAAACCGCGCCGCCAGTCGCGCCATCGCCCGGTCACGCACCACCTTGGCGACGATCGAGGCCGCGGCGATCGACAGGCATAGCGCGTCACCGCCGACGACGCAGCGCACCGCGCAATCCAGCTTCGGCGGATAATTGCCATCAACCAGCGCCAGATCCGGCACCTCCCGCAGCCGCGACACCGCTCGGCGCATCGCCAGCATGGACGCGTGCAGGATGTTGATCTGGCCGATCTCGGTCACCGACGCAGCCCCGACGCCGATCTCGGCGCCGGCTGCACGCAACGCATCAAACGCGGTTTGTCGCTGCGCGGCGCTCAGTTTTTTTGAATCATCCAGGCGATCTGCCAGGTCGCTGGACAAGCGCGCGGGCAGCACGACAGCAGCCGCGACAACGGGGCCGGCCAGAGGACCCCGACCAGCCTCGTCCACGCCGGCGACTCGCCCGCCGGCGGCCAGTTCCATGTCCAGACTGGGCATGATCGTCAGCTAGCAGCCTTATGCCGAGTCGGGGAAGGCCAATGGAGAAAACGACTGCCGGGTTTTCAACCGGGCGGTGTAAGCTGGCGGACATACGCACACTGCGCATCGGTTTCGATCGCGCCAGGGCGCGCTGCACGCACCGCCGCAATGGCGGTGACGGGCTGCAGACCGCGTTCGATCAGCAGGCGCGCGGCAATGGTGCCGCTGCGGCCAAGCCCCCCCAGGCAGTGCAGCAAAATCTTCCGCCCCGCCGTCAAATGGGCGTGCAACAGCGGACCCGCGGTGACCCACCCGGCTGCGAACGGCGCGCGCGGAATATCGAAATCCTGGATCGGCAGATCATGCCATTCCATACCCAGCGCCTGCACCGCCGAACCGATATCGGCCACCCGATACTGCGCCAGTTCGTGGCCTTCCATCAGCGTGACAACCGCACACGCGCCCCACTGCGCGATCCGGTCCAGATCCAGCGACAAGTCGCGCTGCCAGAATCCGCTCTGCCCGTTGGGCTGCCATTTGCCGGGGCACAGCGTCATGCCGATCCAGCCGCCGTTCGGCGCGGCGACGGCATTGATCTGCAACGGGTCGGTGAGACTGGTCTTGGCGGTCATGGTCTTTTCGCACTCTAAAGAGGGCAGGGTCGCACCGGATTGCCCCGCGCGCCAAGAGCCATTGTACCTTGGGCGACGTCACCCGCGGCAACGCCGCACGGAGATGGCCGCGCGCGATCGCACCCCGGACCGGCGTCCGGCTCGGATCTCGGCGATGCTGAACGCTGCCCGAACCGCCATGCACGACCCACCGCACCCCGTCCCGCTAACTGCATCCGGCAGCTCAACCCCATCGGCACAACCGCTTTGGCAGAACCCCACTCGCCGAATCCCATCAGCCGAATCCCGCTGGCCGAATCCAACTGGCCGAATCCCGCTGGCCGTGTCCCGTTGGCCGAGTCCCATTGGCCGAACGCCACTGCCCGAGTCCCGCCCCCGATTCCCGGCCGCCACGATTTCCGCTACGCTCCCCACCACCATAAAAAGGGAGGAACACGCATGAGCCACCTATTCGGAGAGATGCGACAGGTTGGCATCGTCGTCCGCGATATTGAGGCGGCGATGAAGCACTGGTCAGAGGTCTGCGGCATCGGCCCCTGGTTCTATGCCGAACGCTTTTCGATCACCCAGTTCAGCTACAAGGGCCAGCGCTACGACGGGCTGCACGCCTCGATCGCCCTGGCGAACTCGGGCGATGTGCAATTGGAGCTGATCCAACAACGCTGCGACACGCCCAGCATGTATCGCGACTTCCTCGCCGCCGGGCATGAGGGCATGCAGCATTGGTCCAGTTGGCCGGCCGACTACGACGCCAACTACCGGCTCGCTTTGGCGCGGGGCCTGACCGTGGGGCAGGAAGGCGACAGCGCGCGCGGCCGCTTCGTCTATTTCTGGCAGGAAGGCCACCCCGGCACGGTGATCGAAATGGCCGATGCGACACCGGCCCGGATGAAGATCTTCACCGCCGTGCGCGAAGCGGCCCGCGGCTGGGATGGCACCGACCCGATCCGCCACGCCTGGCCCTCGGCCTGACGGCCGCCGATCGGGCCGAGCATCCGGCGGCGTGGCTTCGCTTTCCGCCTGAGCGCTGGTAGAAGCCATGGTCATGAGTTCTATCGCCTCCATGACCGGATTCGCCCGCAGTGAGGGCATGACCAACGGCCTCGCCTGGGCCTGGGAATTGCGCAGCGTCAACGGCCGCACGCTAGAGGTGCGTTTCCGGCTCCCCACCGGGTGGGACAGTCTGGAACCCACCTGGCGGGACCTGGCCGCCAAGGTGCTGAAGCGCGGCAATGTCACCGCCAACCTCACCATCAAGCGGCAGAGCGAAACCCGACTGGAACTGGACCCTCAGGCGCTGGAGCAGGTGCTGAAGATCGCCACCGATCTGCATCACCGCATCCCCGGCAGCCACCCGCCCGCGCCCGAAGCCTTGCTGTCCCTGCCCGGCGTGCTGCGCCAGGCGCAGTCCGATCAGCAGGAGGATCGCACCGCCGCGACCGCCGACATAAGTGCGGGCTTTCAAGCCGCGCTGACCGATCTGATCGCCGCGCGACAGGCCGAGGGAGACCGGTTGGAAACCGTGCTGCGCCGCCAGATCGCCGAGATCGACTCGCTCTGCCAGGACGCCGCCACCGCCGCCGCCGGCCAACCCGCCGCACAGCAGGCTCGCATGCTGGAAAACGTCCAGGCCCTGCTGGGCGATCAAACCACGCTGCCGGCGGAACGCATCGCCCAGGAAGTGGCGCTGCTGGCCAGCAAATCCGACGTGCGGGAGGAGCTTGACCGCCTGCACGCCCATATCGGTGCCGCGCACGACCTGCTGGCCGAAGCCGTCAATATCGGCCGCAAGCTGGACTTCCTGATCCAGGAGTTCAACCGCGAAGCCAACACGCTGTGCAGCAAGTCGGCTACCACGGCGCTGACCGCGATCGGCCTGCGGCTGAAAGCGGGAATCGAGCAATTGCGAGAGCAGGTGCAGAACATCGAATGACCAAGATCGCACGCCGCGGCATCTGCTTGGTTCTGTCGGCCCCATCGGGCGCCGGTAAAACCGCCATCACCGAAGCGTTGCTGGCCAGCGAACCGCTGCTGGAACGCTCTGTCAGCGTCACCACCCGCGCCATGCGGCCGAACGAAATCGATGGTGTCCACTATCATTTCATCACCGAGGCGCAGTTCGAACAGGCGCTGCGCGAGGATGCGCTGCTGGAATGGGCGCGCGTGCTGAAGGGCACGCATGCCTATGGCTCCCCCCGCGCGCCGATCGAGGCGGCGCTGGCGGCGGGCCGCGATGTCATCTTCGACATCGATTGGCAGGGCCATCAACAGTTGCGCCAGAAACTGCCGGACGATGTGGTGGGCGTCTTCGTCCTGCCGCCCGATCTGCCCACGCTGGAATCGCGCCTGCGCGGCCGCGGCGGCGACGCCCCGGCGGAAATTGCCCGCCGGATGAAGGTGGCGCAGGATGAGATCAGCCACTGGGCGGAGTTCGACCATGTGGTGGTGAACGACGACCTGCCCACCGCCGTTGCATCCGTCCGGGCCATCCTGCACGCGGCCCGCTCGTCACGCAGCCGCATGCCCGGCCTGCCGGCCTTCATCCGCGGCTTGGTCTGACCCGCTGACACAGACGGAACGCCGCTAGCGGCACCGGGCGCGACGCTTTCGGAAAAACGATCATCGTGCATCGCCAAAGGCCGGACCGTGGCGGAAAACCGCCACGGCGCCGGACCCCGATTGGCGACGTGCCGTAACCCGCGCTAGCGGGCCAGCGGGCGATACTTGATCCGGTGCGGTTCGGTGGCCTCGGCGCCAAGACGGCGGCGCTTATCCTCCTCATACGCCTGGAAGTTACCCTCGAACCATTCCACGTGCGCATCGCCCTCAAAGGCCAGGATATGCGTCGCCAAACGGTCGAGGAACCAGCGATCGTGGCTGATGATCACAGCGCAGCCGGCAAATTCCGCCAGGGCCTCTTCCAGCGCGCGCAGCGTATCGACGTCGAGATCGTTCGTCGGTTCGTCCAGCAGCAGCACGTTGTGCTCCTGCTTCAACATCTTCGCCAGATGCACGCGATTGCGCTCACCACCCGAGAGGATGCCCACCTTCTTCTGCTGGTCGGAGCCCTTGAAGTTGAACGCGGCGGTATAGGCGCGCGACTGGATCGCCCGCTTGCCGAGGTAGATCACCTCTTCGCCGCCGCTGACCTCTTCCCAGACGGTCTTGTTCGGATCCAGGCTGTCGCGCGACTGATCGACATAGCCCAGTTGCACCGTGTCGCCGACCCGCAGCACGCCGCCATCGGGTTGTTCCCGGCCGGTGATCATCTTGAACAGCGTCGTCTTGCCGGCGCCGTTCGGGCCGATCACGCCGACGATGCCGCCCGGCGGCAGTTTGAAGTCCAGGCCATCGATCAGCAGGTTGTTGCCGAAGGATTTGCGCAGGCCCTCGGCCTCGATCACCACATTGCCCAGGCGCGGACCCGGTGGGATGACGATTTCCGCCACGCCGGACTGCAACTCCTGCGACTTCTGCAACATCTCCTCATACCGCTGTATACGCGCTCGGCTTTTTGTCTGCCGAGCACGGGGGGAGGAGGCGATCCACTCGGATTCTGCTGCCAGGGCGCGCTGGCGGGCGCTCTCTTCCTTTTCTTCCTGCTGCAGGCGCTTGCGCTTTTGTTCCAGCCACGAAGAGTAGTTGCCCTCGAACGGGTAGCCACGGCCACGCTCGAGTTCCAGCATCCAGCCGGTGACGTTGTCCAGGAAGTAGCGATCATGGGTCACGACCATGACCGTGCCCTCATACTCGCGCAGCGTCCGCTCCAGCCAAGCAACGCTCTCGGCGTCCAGGTGGTTCGTCGGCTCGTCTAGCAGCAGCAGGTCGGGCTTTTCCAGCAAGAGCTTGCACAGCGCCACGCGACGGCGCTCACCGCCCGATAGGCTGGTCACGGCCGCCTCGGCCGGCGGGCAACGCAGCGCGTCCAGGGCGATATCGACGCGCCGGTCCAGTTCCCAGCCATCCTGCGAGTCGATCTTCTCTTGCAATTCGCCCTGTTCGGCGAGGAGGTCGTTCATCTCCTCATCGGACATCGGTTCGGCGAATTTGGCCGAGATTTCGTTGAAGCGGTTCAGCGCCGCCTTCAGATCGGCGAAGGCTTCCTCGACGTTCTCCCCCACCGTCTTGGTGGGATCGAGCGGGGGTTCCTGGGCCAGATAGCCGACGCGCGCACCGGGTGCGGCCCAGGCTTCGCCGCCATATTCCGTCTCGATCCCGGCCATGATCTTCATCAGCGTGGACTTACCGGCGCCGTTGACGCCAAGAACGCCGATCTTCACGCCGGGCAGGAAAGACAGCGTGATGCCCTTGAAAACCTCACGCCCGCCAGGGAAGGCCTTGGTCAGGTCCTTCATCACATATACGTACTGATAACTCGCCATGATCCGTTGCTTCGCTGTTTGCGACGCCTTTTAGCCTGTCGCGCCACGCCTTGGTAGCGGCGTTAACGCGGCCGACCGATTGTATGCGACCATGGCGCCGGCCGAGCTGATGGCGGTCTGTCCCGCCATCAGCCGGCCATCGTCGTTTGCCATGCGGGGCGCCGGTATGACCCAGCGCCTATTGGCCCCGCGCATCAGCCGGCGCGATTATCCACCAGGTCTGTCACCACCTGCGGGTCGGCCAGGGTCGAGGTATCGCCGAGGCTATCCACCTCATTCGCGGCGATCTTGCGCAGGATGCGGCGCATGATCTTGCCGCTTCGGGTTTTCGGCAGTCCGGGCGCCCATTGGATCACGTCCGGAGAGGCGATCGGGCCGATCTCCTTGCGCACCCAGGTGACCAGTTCCTTGCGCAGCGCCTCGTTCGGCTCCTGATCGACGTTCAGGGTCACATAGGCATAGATGCCCTGGCCCTTCAGGTCATGCGGGTAGCCGACGACGGCGGCTTCCGACACTTTCGGATGCGCGACCAGAGCGCTTTCGATCTCCGCCGTGCCCATGCGATGGCCCGACACGTTGATCACGTCATCCACGCGGCCGGTGATCCAATAATAACCGTCGGCATCGCGGCGGGCGCCGTCACCGGTGAAATAGAGGCCCTTGAAGGTCGAGAAATAGGTCTGCACGAAGCGCGGATGATCGCCGTACACGGTCCGCATCTGGCCGGGCCAGGAGCCGCGGATGCACAGATTGCCCTCGGTCGCGCCAAGTAGTTCCTTGCCCTCGCCGTCGACCAGCAGCGGCATCACGCCGGGCAGGGGCAGGGTGGCGGAGCCCGGCTTCAGATCGGTCGCACCCGGCAGCGGGCTGATCAGGATGCCGCCGGTTTCGGTCTGCCACCAGGTATCGACGATCGGGCAACGCTGCTCACCGACCACATTGTAATACCACAGCCAGGCTTCCGGATTGATCGGTTCGCCGACGCTGCCCAGCACGCGGAGGGACTTGCGGGAGGTCTTCTTCACCGGTCCGTCGCCTTCCCGCATCAGGGCGCGGATCGCGGTGGGGGCGGTGTAGAAGATCGTCACTTGGTGCTTGTCCACCACCTCCCAGAACCGGCTGCTGCTGGGATAGCTGGGGATGCCTTCGAACATCAGGGTGGTGGCGCCGTTCGCCAACGGCCCATACAGGATGTAGGTGTGGCCGGTGACCCAGCCGACGTCGGCGGTGCACCAGTAGACATCGTTGGGGCGGTAATCGAACACGTTTTCATGCGTGTAGCTGGCCCACACTAGGTAGCCGCCGGTGGTGTGCAACACGCCCTTCGGCTTGCCGGTGCTGCCCGAGGTATAGAGGATGAACAGCGGATCCTCGGCGTTCATCGGCTCGGGCGGGCAATCGGCGGAGACGGCTTGCATCAGGGTTGCGTAGTCGTGATCGCGCCCGGCGGTCATCGGCACGTCGGCGCCCGTTACCTTCAGCACGATCACGTCCGTCACGGTCGGGCAATCCGGCAGCGCCGCATCCACATTCGCCTTCAGCGCCACGGTGCGCCCGCCACGCCGCCCCTGGTCGGCGGTGATGACGATGGTGGAGCCGCAGTCCTGGATCCGGTTGGCGAGGCTATCGGGGGAAAAGCCACCGAACACCACCGAATGGATCGCCCCGACCCGCGCGCAGGCCAGCATGGCGAAGGCGGCTTCCGGCACCATCGGCAGGTAGATCGTCACCCGGTCGCCCTTCTTCACGCCGCGGGCGCGCAGGACATTGGCCAGGCGGCACACCTGCTCATGCAGGTCGCGATAGGTGATCTTGCGGCTTTGGCTGGGGTCGTCACCTTCCCAGATGATCGCCACGCGGTCCGCATTCTGCGCCAGATGGCGATCGACGCAGGAGACCGAGGCGTTCAACACGCCATCCTCGAACCATTTGATCTGCACATCATCGGTGAACGATGCGTTCTGGATCTTGGTGGGCGCCTTCATCCACGCGATACGCTTGGCTTCTTCGGCCCAATAGGCATCGGGGTCGCGGGCGGCGGCGTCATAGGCGGCGCGGTAATCCCCTTGCGTGACGCGGGCCTTGGCGGCGAACGCCGGCACCACTTTGATGATCTGCTCCGCGTTTGTCGCGTTGTCGGTCATTGCGCGTTTCCTCTCCTTGCCTGGCGCTTTTCTGCCCAGGGCGTACCCGTTCGGCAACGACCGCTTTTACAGCGAAGATGACGCCGGCGCTAAGAGAGAATCGCACTCTCGCGGCCCGATTACGGTTCACCGCCACTCGCTGGGCCGGGATGCGTTGTGCCGAGGCAGGCTTGGCTGGGTTGCAGGTGGCGCGGGTGAGGTGCTTTGCGCCGACGCAGCCGCGGCTGGGTCATGCCCCGTTTGGCTCTGCTCCGGAGGAGTGTGCTCTGTTGGCTCGCTCCTTGGGGCTCGCTCCCTGGGCATCTGCCCCGTCGTGAAAAGCTCGGCCGAGCCAGGCGGGCCGATACGATGGGAGATCGTTACAGGAGTTTTTCGGACCGGAAACTGACATGCCGGCCCTTGCCCATGACGATATGGTCCAGCACCCGGATGCCAAGGGCGGCGGTGGCGTGGACGATCTCCGTCGTCATGGCGACATCGTCGCGCGACGGCACCGGATCGCCGCTAGGGTGGTTGTGCGCCAGGATGACACTGGTGGCATGGAGTTCCAGGCACCGCTTCACCACCTCTCTCGGGTAGGCCGGGGTGCGGTCGATGGTGCCGCGGCCCTGCACCTCATCGGCGATCAGGTGGTTGCGGTTGTCCAGAAACAGGATGCGAAACTGCTCCACCCGTTCCTGCGCCATGGCGGCGGTCAGGTAGTCGATCAGGCGGTCCCACGACGACAGCACCGGTTGCGCCGTGACGTCATGGCGCAACAGGCGCAGAGACGCCGCTTGCACCAGTTTCACCGCCGCCGCCCCCGCCTCCCCCAAGCCGTCGATGGTCATCAATTCGGCGACGGGGGCGCCGATGACGCCGGCGAAGGAGCGAAAACGCGCCAGCATGGCACGGGCGATCGGCTTGGTGTCGCGCCGGGGCAGGGCGATGAACAGGATCATTTCCAGCATCTCATGATCCGCGAGCGCATCGGGGCCGGCTTTCAGCAGGCGCTGTCGCATCCGCACGCGATGGCCTTCGCTGCCGGCGAACGGGAGCGCAGGCCGAGCGGGCGGGGGTGTCGGGGGGGTGGGTGTCGGGTGGGTGGGTGTCGGGTGGGCTGACTGAGTGTGGTTGCTGACAAGGGGGCTGCGCTGACGGGCGGCGGGGTGTTGCACCGCCGCGGGTTCGGCCTTGACGACATAGCCAAACAGGGGCGTGTCACGAAGCTGAGGAGGAGAGCGGCGGCGGGACATCGGGGGCCTCGGGTCGCCTCCGAGACTAGGATGCGAATCTTTCCAATCCGCTAACGCGTGCCGGGAAACCGACGTGGCGCGCGCCCCCGGCCAGAGGGCCAAGCATCCAAGCAGCCGATGGCGGCCGGCGTGATCGAGGCGGATTTGGGGCCACCGCAGCGAGTGGTCACCGCTGGGAGAAGCACGTCCCCCTCAAGCACCGCTGGGGGAAACACGTCCCCCGGACCCACGTCTGGGGAAAGCACCTTTGAGACCACCCCTGGGGGAAGCACCCCCGGGGGAAGCAAGCCCTGGGGGAAGCAAGCCCTGGGGGAAGCACCCCCGGGAAAAGCACCCCTGGCGGAAGCCGTTCAAGGAAAACGGCGATGGCAGCGCTTTCGCCGAACCGATCAGCCGATCGGCGGCTTATCCATCCCGGTGGGGGAGAGGGTGAAAATCTCGCAGCCATCATCGGTGACGCCGATCATGTGCTCGAACTGGGCGGAAAGGCTGCGATCGCGGGTGACGGCGGTCCAGCCATCATCCAGCACTTTCACCTCCGGCCGCCCGGCATTGACCATCGGTTCGATGGTGAAGAACATGCCAGCGCGCAGCACCGGCCCCTCCCCCGGACGGCCGAAATGCAGCACGTTGGGCGGTTCATGGAAGCGACGGCCGATGCCATGGCCGCAGAAATCCCGCACGACGCTGAAGCGGTGGCCTTCGACGAAGGTCTGGATAACGTGGCCGACATCCCCCAGCGTCACGCCCGGCTTCACGGCACCGATGCCCAGCATCAGCGCCTCATAGGTCACGTCGATCAGATTGCGGGCGCGGGTCGAGGGCGTGCCGGCGGCATACATGCGCGATGAATCGCCATGCCAACCGTCCAGGATCACCGTCACGTCGATGTTGAGCACATCGCCGTTCTCCAGCTTCCGCTCGCCAGGAATGCCGTGGCAGACGACATGGTTGATCGAGGTGCAGATCGATTTCGGATAGCCGCGGTAATTCAGCGGCGCCGGGACTGCGCCGTGATCGACGATGAAATCGTGGCAGAGCTTATCCAGCGCCAGGGTGGATACGCCGGGCTTCACATAGGGGTGGATCATGTCCAGCGTTTCCGCCGCAAGGCGTCCGGCGGCGCGCATGCCGGCGAAATCCTCCGGCGCGTGAATGGTGATCCGCCTGCTCTCTGCTCCGCCGTCCATGCGTCTTGAACCTGTTCCGCTGTGCCCTGTGCCGCTGATGCGGGCGCCCCTTGCGCGGCCGGTAAAATGCGCAAGCCGGGGGCCGGGCGCAAGGCCAACCTGTCGGCATCGACGATCCGCCCCGGCATCGGCGATCGGCGGCGATCGACAGCAGCGCGGCGATCGGCGGCGATCGACGGCGGCGCGGCGGCATCGGCGATCGGCGGCGGCCGGGATGACGCGCCGGCGGCGTTTGGTGTAGAGACCGCGTCATGATCATAGACATGCATACCCATGCCGGCCGTCCGCGCCGAACGGGCGATGTGGATCGCGCCGTTATCGCCACCATGCAGCCCGCCGGGGTCGCCGCCGCGGTCGTCTCGGCCATCGGCGACATCCCGATGATCCGCCGCGACCCGCAGACCCGCCGGCTGGAACAATTCCGCGACCCAAGGCCCGGCGAATGCCTGGAAGCAGTCGAGAGCTATCTGACCAGTTTCGAAAATGCCGGCATCCGTATCGCCCGCGAACCGGGCGATTTCCGCCCGAACGATCCGGCCTTGGTGCTGGCGATCGAAGGCTGCGACTTCCTGGAAGGCAATCTCGATCGCCTGGATGCGATGGAAGCGCGCGGCGTGCGCAGCATCCAGTTGACACATTATCTGGTCAACGAAACCGGCGACATCCAGACCGCGCCGCCGGTGCATGGCGGGCTGACACCGTTCGGCGCCGAGGCCGTGCGACGGATGAACCGGATCGGCGTGATCGTCGATGTCGCCCATTGCTCGGAGGACACGGTCAAAGGCGTGGCGAAGGTCGCCAGCAAGCCGTTCCTGTGCACGCATGCCAACTTGAAGGAGCCGGGCGCTCCGCAAGGCGATCACCCGCGCTTCATCAGCCCCGACTATGCGCGGATGGTGGTGGAGTCGGGCGGTGTCGTGGGGGCGTGGATCGCGGTGCTGCAGGAAGAAAAACTGCCCGGCATGATCCGCCATATGTTTCGCATGATCGACGCGCTGGGCATCGACCATGTCGGCATCGGCACCGACCTGCCGGCCGGTGTGGCCGAGACGGAAATGCCCGATTTCTCCCGCCATCCGCAGCTGGAACAAGCGCTGCGAGATCGCGGCCTGACCGATGATGAGGTGATGAAAGTGTGTTCCGGCAATTGGTTGCGCGTGTTGAAGGCGGTGCGCGATGTCTGACCGCGATGCGTTGAAGCGCGAGGCCGCGTTGGCGGCGGTGGCGATGGTGCAGGATGGCATGGTCGTCGGCTTGGGCACCGGCTCGACCGCGGCCTTCGCCATCGAGGGGCTGATCGCCCGCGTTCGCGACGGGCTGCGCATCGTCGGCATCCCGACCAGTGAGCGCAGCGCCCGCCAAGCCGAGGCAGGCGGCATCCGCCTGACGGATTTTGCCGCCCATACGCGGGTGGACCTGACCATCGATGGCGCCGACGAAATCGCCCTCGGTTCGCTGGACTTGGTCAAAGGCCTGGGCGGGGCGCTGCTGCGGGAAAAAATCGTCGCCGCGGCCAGCGATCGGCTGGTGATCATCGCCGATGAGCCCAAGCTTGTCCCCTGCCTGGGCGCGACCGTTGCCGTGCCGATCGAGGTGGTGCCGTTCGGCTGGCAAACCACCGCCGCACGCCTAGAAGCGCTGGGCGCAAAGCCGGTCCTGCGACAGGCCGGCGCCGATCCGTTCCACACCGACGGCGGTAATCTGATCCTGGACTGCCATTTCGGCCCGATCGCCGACCCGGTGGCGCTGGAAGCCGCTTTGTCCAACACGATCGGCGTGGTGGAGACGGGCCTGTTCATCGGCATGGCGGCAACGGCGCTGGTAGCAACCGCCACAGGCGTGCGGCGCCTGGACCGCTCGGCCGCCTAACCCCTGCCCGCGCCGGCTCAGCCCGTGGCGCGAAAATTTCCCGCGCGCGGCATGGTTGGGCTGCCAGCGCTAGGAATGACAGGGCTAGGGCTGACAGGGCCAGGACTGCCGAAGCCAGGACTGACAGGGCCAGGACTGACAGGGCCAGGACTGCCGGAGCTAAGGCCGGCAGTGCCAGGACTGACAGTACCATTACCGGCAGTGCCATTACCGGCAGTGCTACGACCGGCAGCGCTACGACCGGCAGAGGTCGGGCTTAGCAGGTCTGCGTGGAGATTGGCCGGCACCGGCAAGCCGGCGCGGACGTCTCGGGCGGCATTGCCGAGAATTTTGGCATGGTGCAAGGCTTCCTGCCGTTGCGCCGACGGCACGGCTTGTGCCGCCGTCAGGAAACCCTGCGCCGCCAGTTCCGCCGCGTCGGCCCAGGCATCACGCTCCCGCTGTTGTTTCTTCGATAGGGTGACGCCGGCTTTGCCCGCATAGGCGAAGTGAACCTGGGCGACCGGCACCGGCGGGATACAGGCCGCGGCGGCTTGCAGAGGTGTCGCCTGGGCCCGAGCGGATTGCGCCAAAGCGGGTTGGGCCGAAGTGGGATTGACCACTGCGGGATTGACCACTGCGGGATTGGCCAGTGTGGGTTGGGCCGCTTCCGGAGACTGTGTCGGTCCGCCGGCTCGGACAGAGGCGGTTGCAGGCACCAGGGGTGTCGTCGCCGGTCGTGCCGATACTGGCGCCCCACCCGTTGAGCGGCTGTCCGTGGCAGGCTCAGCAACACCCGCCGGGATTTCTGGCGGCATCGACGCAGACCGAGGCGCCGCCGCGCCAGACGGCGTTGCAGGTGCGGCGGTGGTGGCGGCGGCAGATGCTTGCGGTGCCGGTGCTGCCTGGGCCCCGGTCGCGGCCCCGGTCGCGGCCCCGGTCGCGGTCGCGGTCGGCCCAGCGGTCGGCCCAGCAGTCGGCCCAGCGATTGGGCCCGCGGTAGGCCGAGCGGTCGGCGTTCCCGGGGTTCTGGTGAGGCGAATACGCCGCAGACGTTCCTCCACACGGCTCAATCCCGCGGCGTTGGACAGCAATCGGCTTGCATCCGCCGCGGCAAGACCCGTGCGCATGCCGACGCGCACGGTGCGCAGCGACGCCAGACCGAAGCTGACCATCTGCGTCGCCAGGACCAGATCGGTTTCATCGACCGGCGCGTGACCGCGGACGATGCGCCATGCCGCATAGCCCGCTACCGCCTGCTTCGCCGGGTCGTCGGTCAGCAGCGGGCCGACGCTTTCGGCGACGAACATTTGAAGGAAATCGGCCACATCACGCGGATTGGGGTGGCGGTCGGCGGTGTCGGGTTCGACGATCATCGTCACGGTCGTGGCTCCGTGTGGGTGTGCCCAGACCTCTACCATAAGTTGTGGAATAAAACAAGAACAAAATGCGGCCAGCCTCCGATACACCCGTGCCGCTT
>Ga0164297_10000356_pt1 | contig 57572 bp, 60 predicted proteins | sample GEODES058metaG_FD_113539 | JGI IMG/M metagenome (GOLD analysis project Ga0164297, IMG submission 113539) | Dystrophic lake water microbial communities from Trout Bog Lake, Wisconsin, USA - GEODES058 metaG | ecosystem: Environmental > Aquatic > Freshwater > Lake | place: USA: Trout Bog Lake... | reverse complement strand
TGGCCACCGGTACCAAGCCCACATCTATCTCATCATCCAGTAACATCTGTGCAATTTTTGACGGATAATCTTCAATCAATTCCATCTTCTCCAACAAATCATCGCTTCTTTTAATACCGTACAACAAAGGCTTTGTATTTAAATAACTTACCGCACCAACTTTAATCTTCTTCAATTGAATTACTTTTGTGTGCAAAGAAAGAAGTTTTTTTGTTAATGGCTGTAGTAATCATTTACAAAATCAATTCATATAAACGCACACTTTTAATTTAATATTTATAATTTAATAATGGAACTGACCAATTTAACTGCCATCTCGCCTATTGACGGGCGTTACAGAAAACAAGTAGCGCATTTGGATGAATATTTTTCTGAATATGCTTTAATGAAATATCGGGTATTAATTGAAGTTGAATATTTTTTATTCCTGGCGGATAAAAAAATATTCAAGCTCTCTGCCAAAGTAAAACAACAATTAAAGAAAGTAGCAGAAGAATTTAGCTTGAATGATGCACAACAGATCAAACAAATTGAAGCCACTACCAATCATGATGTTAAAGCCGTAGAATATTTTTTAAAAGAACAATTGCAAAAAGTAAATGCTGCGGAAGCCAAGGAATGGATTCACTTTGGATTAACTTCTCAGGATATCAACAATACGGCCATTCCGTTAAGTTGGAAGCATTGTATGGAACATGAATATTTACCTGCTGTGGTAAATGTGAAAAAACATTTACATGCTTTGGCACAACAATGGAAAAAAGTATCAATGCTTGCTAAAACACATGGCCAGCCTGCTTCTCCTACTGTTCTCGGAAAAGAGATCATGGTATTTACAGAAAGAATTGATAATGCTGTTCATCTATTTGCCAACATTCCTTATGCTGCAAAATTCGGTGGTGCTACCGGAAATTTTAATGCACATCAAGTGGCATTTCCGGCAAAAGACTGGATTAAATCAGGTAATGAATTTGTAGAAACTATTTTGGGCTTACAAAGAATGCAATTCACTACACAAATAGAACATTACGATCATCTCGCTGCACATTTCGATGCCATTAAACGGATCAATACTATTTTAATTGATTTGTGCAGAGATATGTGGACATACATCAGCATGGATTATTTTAAACAAAAAACAAAACAGGGTGAAATAGGTTCTTCGGCTATGCCGCACAAAGTCAATCCAATTGATTTTGAAAATGCAGAAGGTAACTTAGGCATTGCCAATGCTTTACTTGAGCACTTTTCGGCAAAACTGCCTATTTCAAGATTACAAAGAGATTTGACTGATTCAACAGTGTTAAGAAATATTGGAGTACCTGTTGCACATACCTTAATCGCTATTAAATCACTTTCTAAAGGATTGGATAAATTGGTATTGAATGAAATAAAAATAAAAGAAGACCTTGATAATAACTGGGCAGTGGTTGCAGAAGCGATTCAAACTATTTTACGCAGAGAAAATTATCCCAATCCTTACGAGGCATTAAAAGAGTTGACCCGTGGCAAACATGCGATCGATAAAAAAGCAATTCATGCATTTATCGACACTTTAAAAGTAAGTGCAGCTATTAAAAAGGAATTGAAAGCCATTACACCTTCTAATTATATTGGTGTAAACGCCGAATATTAATTCACACAACATTTGCTTACATTCATGGCATCAATTTATTGCTATGAGAAAAATATATTTTGTTGTCGCTTTATTTTTTGCATGTACTTCATTCGCCCAAAACAAAAAAGCATTTGATACTTATTATCAAACCAGTGATGTACAGTCTGTCATGGCGAATTATGAAGCAGATAAAGGTAATCTTACCCGTTTTTATACCATCGCTAATTCGCCTGAACGAAGAGAACGATTTAAACAACTCATCAATACATATCTGCAACAATTGCAGCAATTGGATTTTGATAAGATGAATACTTCCTCACAGGTAGATTATATTTTATTTCAACGCAACATCAACAATGAATTAAGATCATTGAATAAAGAAGAGGCTGAATTTAATCAGATCAAAAAATATATTCCCTTTGCTGATAGCATTTATGCCTGGGAAAAATTAAGGCGCCGGGGTGCTTATCTCAATAGCGAAAAGATAGCACATGAAATGTTTAATATCAATCAACAAATTCATCGCTTATCTGCTGCCACTGCTAAAGAAAATTTGATGGAATTGAATCTATCTCAAAGAGCAGACGCCACTATTAAAGGTTTGCAAGCCGCATTAAAATCAGTGTATGATTTTTATTATGGGTATGATCCGCAGTTTACCTGGTGGATTGCCAAACCTTATCAATCATTGGACAGTTCTTTATCATTATATGCATCCATCATTAAAAGCAAGGGCAATACAGTCACATTGCAGAAAGATGATGGCAGCGGTATCATAGGTAATCCGGTTGGCAGAGAAGAATTGATTCGTCAATTGCAAAATGAATTCATTCCTTATTCACCCGAACAATTAATGGAGATAGCCAATAAAGAATTTGCGCGGTGTGATGCTGAGATGCTGAAAGCCTCTCATGACATGGGTTTCGGAGATAACTGGAAAGCAGCTTTGGAAAAAGTAAAGAATACCTATGTACCCGAAGGCCATCAACCGGAAATGATTATGGACTTATATAATCAATCGGTAAATTTTATAAAGCAACATGATCTGGTTACCATTCCGCCATTGGCAGAAGAAACATGGAGAATGACGATGATGAGTCCACGTCAACAATTGGTAAGTCCTTTTTTTCTTGGTGGTGAAACTTTATTGATCGCTTATCCAACACCTGCCATGGATGATGATGCGAAGATGATGAGCATGCGTGGAAACAACCCGCATTTTTCCAGAGCAACAGTTCATCATGAATTAATTGCCGGACATGGTTTGCAACAATTCATGAATAGTCGGTATAAATCTTATCGCGATTTTAGAACGCCCTTCTGGACAGAAGGATGGAGTTTATACTGGGAATTTATTTTATGGGACATGAATTTTCCCAGAAATGCAGAAGATAGAATTGGTATGTTGTTTTGGCGCATGCATCGGTGTGCAAGAATTATTTTTTCTTTGAATTATCATTTGGGAAACTGGTCACCGAAACAGTGCATTGATTTTTTAGTGGACAGAGTTGGTCATGAAAGAGCCAATGCAGAAGGTGAAGTGAGAAGATCTTTTACAGGAGGTTACGGTGCATTGTATCAATTGGCATATATGACCGGTGCTTTTCAATTCTATGCATTGAAACATGAATTAGTGGATAGCGGCAAAATGAGTTTTAAAGAATATCATGATGCAGTGTTGAAAGAAAATAATATTCCCATTGAATTACTAAGAGCCATTTTAACCAAACAAAAATTGAAAAGAGATTATACTACTAATTGGTTTTTTTATACTAAATGATATTATCTTCTTTTGCGTCTTTTTTGTTTGCGTTATGTAAGAAAAATTTAAATGCAAAGAACGCAGAGTCGCTAAGTGTCACTGCTTATTTCTATAATTTCAACAAGGCATATCCTTTCAACTGATAAGTTGTTAATGTAGTCATGGCAGACAATGCAGGGATCACTTCCGGCAACAATGTTCTCTGTTCAATCTTTCTTTTCATCATGGTTTGTCCGCATAAAAATATTTTCGCTCCTGCATCATGCAAAGCTCCTACCAAAGCCGCATTTGGATTATTCAAATGATATTTTTGTTGATAGGCTTCGTTATTCAATAAAGAAAAAGCAGCCGCATTGTGTACTACAATCACCACATGTAAATGCTTCAATTCTACACCACCCAATACATGCAGATTGATAATTCTTGCAGCAGCATCCAATGCATCATTTAATGAATCAGGTTTTGAGGCTGCAGAAGTAATATCAATCAGAATTTTATAATCCAATTTCGTGTCAGGTTTTTCTTCTGCAAATGGAACAGAGAAAACAGTTCCGTAATTTTTAATCACCGGATTAGATGCTTCCTGTGAACGAACTTGCAAAATGGAACAGCAAAAAATCAGCAGAATAACTAAAGCCTTCATTGTTTTTATTTTGATGACAAGATAATGGAAATAGTGATAAGTTGCGGGTTTCTGATTTTTGGTTTTATCTCTGCATTGCTTCTTTTACTTCTTTTCTTTGCGTTTAAAAATAACCCTTCATTTTACTGTGGGATAATACTTGTAAAACACCCGTTAATAAGATAGAAAATTTAGCAAAGACAGAGAACAAGAATGCATAAGTATACAAAAATACAACACTTCAATTGTTTTTTTCGATGCAATCGCAGTACAAGACTATATTTATTGCAAGTATTTTAGATAAACAAAACAATTGAAGCATGTAATAAAGAAAGTAAATTTAAACTTTTCTCGTCGACATGCGCTTTTATCAAGTATCGCTATACATTTACTATCTGCTATACAATTAAAATTTAAAATTTATGAACAAGACCTCCATTTTTATTTTAGGAATGGTAACTTCATTCTGTGTTGGTTTTGCTTTTAAATCAATCATTCACAATTCAAACAACAGTACTATGAAAAAAGTAACCGGTATCGGAGGTATTTTTTTTAAATGCAAAGATCCTAAAGCAGTAAATGAATGGTATAAAACTCATTTGGGTTTTGAAACAAGTGCCTATGGAACCAATTTTGAATGGAGACATGCAGATGACAGCAATAAAAAGGGGGTAACCGTATGGAATCCTTTTTCAGAAAATACCAAATACTTTGAACCTTCTGCCAAAGATTTTATGATCAATTACAGAGTAGATAATCTGGAAGCATTGGTTGCACAACTTAAAAATGAGGGGGTAACCATTTCAGATAAAATTGAAGATACCGATTATGGCAAGTTTGTACACATCATTGATCTTGAAGGTAACAAGGTTGAACTTTGGGAGCCGAAGGATTAAAGTGGTTTTATTGACATGAAAGCGCAATAAATGAAAACACGGATAACACTGACATAACTGAGATTTACTGGTAAATTATTCTTTCATTAGATGTGATTATATATTATCATGTAAAATCTTGTTATCCGTATTCCCGAATAAAAAAAGTTATTTTCCGAACTTCTTCTTTAATACATTTAAGGCATCATTCACACTTAAACTACTCAGGTCATCTTCTTTTTTAATGGGGGGGCTTTTATCTCCTGTTCTGTTATTTCTTGCAGGCGCATTCTGTGTTTGCTTAATGGATAAAGCAATTCTTTTCCTGGGAATATCTACTTCCAATACTTTCACTTGTACTTTATCATTCAACTTCAATACTTCATTCGGATCGGTAATATATTGATGTGCAATCTCACTCACATGCACCAGGCCATCCTGCTTTACACCAATATCAATGAATGCGCCAAAGCGGGTAATATTGGTCACCACTCCGGGAACTACCATACCTGCTTTCACCTCTTCAATAGAAAAAATATGGGCAAATTCAAATTGCTCTAATTCACTTCTGGGATCTAAACCGGGCTTGTTCAATTCTTTTAAAATATCCTGAATGGTAAGCATACCGATTTCAGGTGTTACATATTTTGCCGCATCCACTTTTTGTAATACTGATGGGTTGTTGATGATAGATCGGATATCCACTTGCAAATCTGCTGCTATTTGTTCCACCACTTTATAGGCTTCGGGATGCACACTGCTTTCATCCAAAGGGTTCTCTGAACCTTTGACTTTTAAAAAGCCTGCACATTGTTCAAATGCTTTACCACCCAATCTGGGCACTTTTAATAATTGATTTCTGTTGGTAAATTTTCCGATTTCATTTCTGTATTTGATGATATTGTCTGCCAATGTAGTACCAATACCACTTACATAACTCAATAAATGCCTGGATGCAGTATTTACATTCACTCCTACCTGATTAACACAACTGATTACGGTTTGATCTAACCTTTCTTTTAACCTGAATTGATTTACATCATGCTGATATTGCCCTACACCAATACTTTTCGGATCGATCTTCACCAATTCAGCTAACGGATCCATCAGTCTTCTGCCAATGCTGACAGCACCCCGAACCGTAACATCATGATCCGGAAATTCTTCTCTCGCAGTATCAGATGCAGAATAAACTGAAGCACCATCTTCATTCACTAAAAAGATCGGCTTATTTAATCCGATTTGTTTAATGAATTGTTCTGTTTCTCTGCCAGCTGTACCATCACCTATTGCAAAGACTTCAATTGAATATTTAGCTACCAGTTCTTTAATCTTGTATTCACTATCATATTTTTTATTGGCTTCATGCACATAGATCAGATCATTATGCAACAAATCGCCTTTCTGATCTAAGCAAACCACTTTACATCCGGTTCTGTAACCAGGATCAATAGCCAAAACAGCTTTACCACCCAAAGGCGCACTCAACAATAACTGCTTTAAATTTTCGGAGAATACTTTAATGGCTTCTTCATCGGCTTTTGCTTTTAAAGCTGTTCTAAATTCTGTTTCAAGGCTGGGTTGCAATAATCTTTTATATGCATCTTTAATGGCTTTCTTTACTTGTTCAACACTGCCATTTAAACTTGATTTGATATAAATACCTTCCATCAATTGCAATGCTTCTTCTTCTGCAGGAGCAATACTCATTCTTAAAAAGCCTTCTAAAAATCCACGCAGAATAGCCAAAATTCTGTGCGAAGGAATTTTATGAACAGGTTCACTGAAATCAAAATAATCTTTGAATTTAACAGCTACTGCTTCTTTATCTGCTACCACTTTACTTTGAAACAATGCATGATCTTCAAAAAGTTTTCGCATCTTAGACCGAATGGTCGCATCTTCATTAATTAGCTCTGCAATAATATCCCTTGCACCTTGCAATGCTTCCTCTTTTGTTTTAACTACATCATTGATAAATGCAGAAACGGCTTCATCAATATCAATATTTGTTTGCTCCAAGATCAAAGCCGATAATGGTTCCAGGCCATTCTCTTTTGCCGTTTGTGCCTTTGTTTTTCGCTTAGGCTTATAGGGCAGATAGATATCTTCTAAAGCAGCAATGGTCAACGCATCATTGATCTTTTGCAGCAATGCATCAGTCATCTTATCTTGTTCCGTAATGGTTTTAATAATGAATTCTTTTCGCTCATTAAATTCTTTCAATAATTTATATTGGTCCTGAATTTCCCTGATCTGTACTTCATCCAATCCGCCTGTTCTGTCTTTTCTGTATCGGGCTATAAAAGGAATGGTGGCACTTTCATTTAATAATTCTAAAACCGTTTCTGCCTGAGCAGGTTTAATATTCATTCGCTGGGCGATGGCACTTGCATAGTTCATATACCGTTCTTTATATTTTTCTATTTAATCAATGATGTTGAATGAAAGGGCGGCGAAAATAATGGGATGGATTGAAAAAGAAAATTTGGAATTAAGCGAATGAAGAACTATTACAACGAAATAATATACTGCGGATATTTTTCTGAATAAGTTCTTACTAATGATAATAATATTTCATTCTCAGGATATGGCGTGAGCGATGATTTAATGGCCTCGGCATTTTTTTCAGGAGGTGCTGATAATATACCCAATCCATAAAATTTTCCCTCTTCAAAAAAAACATATCCATTGGCGCCATCGTGTAATAAGTACGTCTTCATTTCTTCTTTTAATGCAGTCAATGCTTTTTGAACATTTTGATTATGCTCATCTTTATCAGGTACGCTGATTTTTCCTGAATGATCTTTTTCTAAAAAACACAAAGCCGGATGCAGTTGATGTTCTTTCACTAATTTCCATAAAGCCCTGTGCGCTTCTACAAAAAATCGAAAGCTCGATAATGGTTGTGATAATTTTCTTTTTTTATCAATGCCTAAACGATAATACCCTTTTGCATCTTCATACATGTACAAAGCATAGCGTTGTTCAAAATGTTTTTGGCTTTTATTAAAGATGGGCCACAGTCTTTTTATCTCAATGCTTTCAAATAAAGAAGCAATAAAATCACTGCTCAATTCTTTCCAGGTAATATCATATATCTGTCTTAAGAATTCTTGTTTTTGTTTGGATATTTTATTGTTAGAAAAATGACTGGTGACTCTTCTTTTTAAATTCTTTGCTTTTCCTACATAGATGATCTTTCCTTTTTTATCATGGAAATAATACACACCAGGTACATAAGGTAATTGTTGTATTTTTTCGGAATGTACATTCGGCGGCAAATATTGTTCGGCGCTTCCGCGTTTCATCATCTTTTTTAATTCGCCTGATTGATCATGCTTTAATAATAATTCAAATAATTGTGTGGTGGCTATGGCATCACCGGCTGCCCGGTGCCTTTGATTGTTGGGAATATTCAATTCTCGGCAGAGCGATTCCAATCCGTATTTAGGCAAACCCGGAAATATTTTTCTCGATAACCGAATGGTACAAAGTTTAGGCTGATTGAATTCAATACCTGCCTGTTTTAAATGTTGCTTTACAAAGGCATAATCAAAGTTTACATTGTGTGCTATGAAAATGCGATCTTTCAATAAATTATAAATATGCGGTGCTACCTTATCGAAGGTTGGTGCGTTTGCAACCATTGCATCTGTAATACCTGTTAATGATTGCACATAACGCTGAATAGGTATTTGCGGATTGATTAGAGTTTGATAATTCCCTTCCATTTCCCTGCCATTGTGCAGCACAATAGCAATCTCCGTTATTCCGTTATAAGAAGAATGACCGCCTGTAGTTTCTATATCGATAATCGCAAACATTGGAACTTGAAAAATAGGTTAAGTTTTGCCAGGAAAGCCAGCTTTGAAAAAGAATTTGCAATATTAAAAAAAGCTTAATAACTTGCAAAAGCTTTAAAGGCTTTTATAAAGCATGGCAAAGCCCCCCAACGACGATTATCTGTTAGTTACTTCAGGATATATTTTCTATCACCACGTTCCTATTGAAAAATCATTTCTAAACTAAATTGTTTATCTGTAAAATTAATTTTGCCATGGAGAACACTCATTTTCACATCAACGAAGGCGTTAGAAACGCAATCATCGTCATTGTTCTTTTTGGAACAATCGCCTTGGTTTCTTATTTACAATGGAGTGGTAAATTAGGATAATCGGTCCTTTAATTATTCTTCATCATCCCTTCGCAACTGATCAAATACAATGGTCAGGTTATAATTATTTTCTCAAAGCTTTTCTTTTCTCTTTCCATTACTTAATGATAGCTCAATCATTTCCTTACTTTTGCAGACTTTAAAGCAGCAGTAAATAGTATGGAATTAAGCAAGAATTATATCCCGAATGAAGTTGAAAGCAAATGGTATGAACATTGGTTAGATAAGAAATATTTTCACAGCGAAGTTGATACTACCAAAGAACCTTACACGATTGTAATTCCACCACCCAATGTAACCGGTGTGTTACATATGGGGCATTGTTTGAATAACACCATTCAAGACATTTTAATCAGAAGGGCCAGAATGCAAGGCAAAAATGCCTGTTGGGTTCCGGGAACCGATCATGCATCGATTGCCACAGAAGCTAAGGTTGTACAAATGCTACGTGAACGGGGAATTAATAAATCTCAATTAAGCAGAGATGCATTTTTAAATTATGCCTGGGAATGGAAAGAAAAATATGGTGGCATCATTTTACAACAATTAAAAAAATTAGGGTGCAGCCTGGATTGGGATAGAACTTCTTTCACTATGGATGATGATTATTACAAATCGGTGATTAATGTATTCATCGATCTGTATAAAAAAGGTTATATCTATCGCGGCAAAAGAATGATTAACTGGGATACCAAAGCATTAACGGCTTTGAGTGATGAAGAAGTGATCAGAAAAGAAACCAATCAAAAATTATATCATCTTAAGTATACTATTGACCAAACAAATGATTACATCACTATTGCTACTGTCAGACCTGAAACAATTATGGGTGATGCAGCTATTTGTGTACATCCTGATGATGAACGTTATAAACATTTGCATGGAAAATTTGCATTCGTTCCATTGATTAACAGGCGCATTCCTATTATTCCGGATGAATATGTTACAATGGATTTTGGAACCGGTGCTTTAAAAGTTACACCGGCACATGATATGAATGATTATCAACTCGGGCAAAAACATCAATTAGAAATCATCGATGTTTTGAATGATGATGGTACTTTAAGTGAAGCTGCCCGGATATACATTGGCTTAGATCGTTTTGAAGCCAGAAAAAAAATTGTGGAAGAATTACAAGCCAAAGGCTTTATAGATAAAACCGAAGATTATACAAGTGAAGTAGGTTATAGTGAAAGGACAGATACCGTTGTAGAACCAAGATTGAGTTTGCAATGGTGGGTAAGCATGAAAAAAATAAGTGAGCCTGCATTGAACGCTGTACTGAATGAAGAAATAAAATTTCATCCTGCCAAATTTAAGAACACGTATAAATATTGGATGGAAAATATTAAAGATTGGTGTATCAGTCGCCAATTGTGGTGGGGACATCGCATTCCTGCTTGGTATGATGAACAAGGCAATGTTTATGTTGCAAAAGACTTGGAAGATTTGTATCATCAGAACCCCGAAACCAAAAACCTGAAATTGCATCAGGATGAAGATGTGCTTGATACCTGGTTCTCTTCCTGGCTATGGCCTTTTGAAGTGTTTAAAGGATTATCTAATCCTAACAATGCTGAAATAAAATATTACTATCCTACCAATACATTGGTAACGGCTCCTGAAATTATTTTCTTCTGGGTAGCAAGAATGATTATTGCAGGCGAAGAATACATGAAAAAAATTCCTTTTAAAGATGTTTATTTTACAGGAATTGTAAGAGATAAGTTAGGAAGAAAAATGAGTAAAAGTCTGGGTAATTCCCCTGACTTATTAGGATTGATTGATAAATACGGCGCAGATGCTGTTCGTTTTGGAATAATGTTTTCCTCTCCTGCCGGTAATGATTTAATGTTTGATGAAAATAGTTTGGAACAAGGCAGGAACTTCAATAATAAATTATGGAATGCATTGAAGTTAATAAAAATGTGGGAAGGAAGACAGTCAGGAGTTGAAAGTCATAAGTCAGGAGTAGAAAATAATTTTCCAGTTATTTGGTTTGAAAACAGATTGAATGAAGTGAAATCTGAAGTTGATAACTTATTGAAACAATTCAGACTGAGTGAGGCATTGAGAACTGTTTACCTATTAATATGGGATGATTTCTGCAGTTGGTATTTAGAATGGATTAAACCCGGATTTGAACAACCCATTGATGCAGCTGTATACCAAAAAACTGTATCCTTCTTTGAAGAGTTGATGCAATTATTACATCCTTTCATGCCATTCATCTCAGAAGAGATCTATCATTTATTAAAAGAACAGAAAGATGATTTGTGTTTGAAGCAGGCAAAAGCGAATAATGAATGGTCAAAGGATATTTTGGACTTAGGTAAAAGATTACAAGAAGATATTACTGCATTGAGGGATATCCGTGCAAAACATCAACTTAAAAATTCAGAAAAATTTGATTTTTTGGGAGCAGCTGAAACTCAATTATTTTATAACCATAATGATAGTTTAAGAATACTTTTAGAAAAACAAACTAATTCAATTAATACAGATAAAGAGTTTATTGAAAAAACTATTGAAGAAATTGCACAAGACTCAACAATTGTTGTTTCATCACAAAGCAAATTCTTTATTTTCTTAAATAAACAATTAGATAAATCACAACTAAAAAATGAATTAGAAAAAGATTTAGAACACCAAAAGGGCTTCCTTCAATCTGTAATAAAAAAATTAAGCAATGAAAAATTTGTTGCTAATGCAAAACCTGAAGTAATTGCATTAGAACAAAAAAAGAAAACAGATGCAGAAGCCAGAATAAAAACCATTGAAGAAAGCCTTGTTAATTTAGGATAATGAAAAGAAAGAAATCGATTTATATTGTATTATTTTTTTGCTTCCTTGCATTGAATGTCCATGCACAAAACTGGAATATCAATTTATTAACACAGATCAATCCGAGATATCCAACCAATCAAACATGGAAAACGTTATCCTCTACAGCAGAACCTTTAGCTATAAGTGTTCCATTAGGCATGGTGGCAGTTGCATTAATTGAAGAGAATAAAAAATCAGAACTAAAATCATATGAAGTGGCAGCGAGTTTATTATTGACTGTTGCGGCCACCGGCGGATTAAAGATCATTGTGAAAGAAGCACGGCCTTATCAAACTTATCCCAATCTGATTCATCCCGATGAATATGATTATGGCAATTCATTTCCTTCTGCCCATACATCAATGGCATTTTCAACAGCAACATCTGTTTTCTTAAATTATAAAAAATGGTATGTGGCTGTACCTTTATATGCATGGGCAGCGGGTGTAGGTTATTCGCGAATGTATTTAGGTCAGCATTACCCGATTGATGTATTGGCAGGAGCTGCAGTAGGTGCAGGCAGTGCATGGATCTGTCATTTGGCGAATAAAAAATTTATTAGCAAGAAAAAGAAATAAACAACTAACGATTCTATGCCAATATCTTCCATTGCTATCAGAGAAGCAATATCTGAAGACATCCCTTTTATTCAGCAAATAGCTTTCAGCACCTGGCCGGTAGCTTATAGTGCCATTTTGCAAAAAGAACAATTGGATTATATGCTGGATCTCTTTTATCAAAAAGACGCTTTATTGCAACAAATGAGAGACGGTCATCATTTTATTGTAGCAACAGATGATGAAAATGTGATTGGCTTTGCTTCTTTTAATTTAATTAAACCCCTTACGTTTAAATTGCAAAAATTATATGTGCTGCCTTCTGAACAAAAATCAGGTGCAGGAAAGTTGTTATTGGATGCAGTGATTGAAAGAATAAAATTAAAAGGTGCGCAGAAATTACAACTCAATGTTAACAGACACAATAAAGCCATCAGCTTTTATGAAAAAATGGGATTTACAATCATTCAGGAAGATGATATCAATATCGGTCATGATTATTATATGAATGATTATGTAATGGAAAAACAATTATAATGTCTGATGTATATAACTGATGATTTGCTTAATTTCTGAACATCAGGCATCTTAATAGACCAATACATGTGTCTGCTTAATGATTCCCATCACAAATACACTCTGCACATGTCCGATGTTTTCACTCTGACTTAATTTATTTACATGAAAATTATAATAGGCATCCATATTCTCGGCTACTACTTTTAACATAAAATCAAATTCACCTGAAATATTGTAGCATTCAATCACTTCATTCAAATCATTGATATGTTTAATAAATTTAGTACCGGCCGTTTTATTGTGCTGTTTTAGTGATACATAACAGATTATCATTAATCCCCTATTTACTTTTGCATGATCAACCAATGCAGCATATTGTTTAATGATGCCGTTGGTTTCTAATCTTTTAATTCTTTCATGCACAGGTGTGGTGCTTAAATGAACTTTATCAGATATTTCTTTCACAGTAATTCTTGCATTGTGCTGCAATAATTTCAGTATTTGCATATCAGTCGTATCCAATGAATATTCCTGAATAGTTGTTTGTTCTTTTTTATTGGCTTTTGCCATAATTAATTACATGTTTATTCTGTCAAATTTATAATAAATATACATCTATCCTGAATTATGTATTAATTGCATTATTTTATTCTATCACTCTATCTTTGCTGCTTAAATCAAAAATCATGTCTACTACTCTATCAAAATCAATAGATTTCAGTCTGCCTTACAAGGTTGCTGATATTAGCTTAGCCGAATGGGGCCGCAAAGAAATTCGTTTGGCTGAAGCAGAAATGCCGGGCCTAATGGCATTGCGTGAAGAATATGGCGCTTCACAGCCATTAAAAGGTGCACGCATTGCAGGTTGTTTACACATGACCATTCAAACTGCTGTATTAATTGAAACATTGGTTGCATTAGGTGCTGAAGTAAAATGGAGTTCATGTAATATCTTCTCTACACAAGATCAGGCTGCTGCAGCTATTGCAAAAGCAGGCGTGGGAGTATTTGCATGGAAAGGGCAAACACAGGAAGAAGCTGATTGGTGTATTGAACAAACATTATTCTTTGGAGCCGCTGATCGTCCTTTGAATATGATTTTAGATGATGGTGGCGATTTAACCAATATGGTGTTTGATAAATATCCTGAATTAATTTCTCATGTTAAAGGTTTATCAGAAGAAACAACAACAGGTGTTCATCGCTTATATGAAAGAATGGCGAAGGGAACATTACCTATTCCGGCTATTAATGTAAATGATTCAGTAACTAAATCTAAGTTCGATAATAAATATGGCTGTAAAGAAAGTTTGGTTGATGCGATTCGCAGAGCAACAGATGTAATGATGGCAGGAAAAGTTGCTGTGGTTGGTTCTTATGGTGATGTAGGTAAAGGTTCTGCCGCTTCATTAAAAGGTGCAGGCTGCAGAGTTATTGTAACAGAGATAGATCCGATCTGTGCTTTACAAGCTGCAATGGACGGATTTGAAGTGAAACCTATGATTAAAGCTGTTGCTGAGGCAGATATTATTGTTACCGCATCCGGTTGCAGAGACTTGATTACTGAAAAACATTTTAAATTAATGAAAGATAAAGCGATTGTTTGTAATATCGGCCACTTTGATATTGAAATTGATATTGCCTGGTTGAATAAAAATTATGGCCACACAAAAGATACCATTAAGCCACAAGTAGATATTTATAATATTGACGGAAAGGATATCATCATCTTAGCAGAAGGTCGCCTAGTGAATTTAGGTTGCGCCACCGGTCATCCAAGTTTTGTAATGAGTAATTCATTCTCAAATCAAACCCTTGCGCAGATCGAATTGTGGTTAAATCACAGCAAGTACGAAAACAAAGTGTATGTGTTGCCTAAACATTTAGATGAAAAAGTAGCACGTCTGCATTTAGCTAAGATCGGTGTTGAATTAGATGAATTGACACAAGAACAAGCTGATTATTTAGGTGTTCCTAAAAATGGCCCGTTCAAACCGGAACATTACAGATATTAATTTAGTCTGTAGTTTACAGACAATAGTTCATAGTAAAGCCGTTTCATTGGGAACGGCTTTTATTTTAATGATTTCATTCCTATATTTGTTCTATTAAATTCTATTAATATGTCGTTACCTACTAATAATAAGAAAGGCAATGGTTTGCCGAATAAAAATCAAAAAGGAAATAATCAAAATTCCAAATTCATTACAAAACCTGGCGGCGCAAAACCGGTTGGTGTTAGTAAGAAACCAATTAAAACAGGTGGCAGCAGAGGAAGTTAAACCGATAAAAATTATTTTTTACAAAACCCGCTGTACCAAACAACGGGTTTTGTTTTAATACTTATTGGTTATTCACACAGGAGAATAACTTATCATTTCATAAGCTCTTTTTCGATTTTATATTTGTCGATTGAAAATTTAAAACTATTTACTTTGAGATTCTTCCAACATTTAGCTATTACAGCAATAGCACTCATAAGCTTTGCAAGCTGCAAAAATACTTCTACTGAAAAAGCAGATAAGGATTCTGCGAAAGTTATTGTTAAACCTGTTCCGGGTGCACCTATTAAATACGATAGTTCCAAACGTTATATCTATTTAACTTGGGATGATTCGCCTCAACCTCCCGGAACAACCAATTGCAAATCTGTATTTCATGAAGAAGGTGTTAAAGCAACATTCTTTGCAGTTGGATTTAATCAGGTAGGTCCTTTTAAAAAACGATTGATCGATTCTATCAGAAATGGTTATCCCGAATTTTTATTAGCCAATCATAGTTTTACGCATGGCTTTAATGATAAGTACGCAAAATTTTATGCTATGCCCGATAGTGCATACAACGATTTTATGAAAAACGAAAAAGAATTACAGATTGCTGTTAAGATTATTCGTTTGCCGGGTAACAATACATGGGCTTCTAATGGAAACATTCACGGACAAAAATCTGAGAATGCTTTAGTGAAAAGATTGGATACTACCGGTTATAAAATAATTGGGTGGGATTTGGAATGGGGACAAAATGGTAAACAAAAAGAGCCGAAAGAAAGTGCACATGAAATGGTAAAAAGAATCAATCAAAAATTTGAAGATGGCAATACCAATGAACAAAATGCGATTGTGATATTATCTCACGACAGATTATTTGAAAAGAAACAATTTGCAGATTCATTGCGTCAATTCATTTCTTTATTGAAACAAGATCCCAGAAATGTTTTTGAAACCATTGATCATTACCCCTCTGTGCAAAATAAATAAATGATTACGGGTTTACACATTACCAAAGCAACCATTAACGATGTTGAAGCATTGGTTGCTTTGGTAAATAGTGCTTATCGCGGAGAAACCTCAAAGCAAGGCTGGACGACCGAAGCCGATCTGTTAGACGGACAAAGAACGGATGTACATTCTTTATCTGAAATACTTCAGCAAAAAGAAAATATCATTTTAAAATGCTTGGATGAAGATGGATTCATCATTGGTTCTGTTTTGCTTGAAACAAGAAAGCATTATTTATATCTGGGAATGTTGACGGTTCGGCCTGATTTGCAAGCCAAAGGCATTGGCAGAAAATTAATTGAAGCTTCTGAAACATTTGCTAAAGAAAACGGTATTCATAAAATTATCATGACTGTTATTTCAGTCCGTCATGAATTGATTGCATGGTATAAAAGAAACGGCTTTGTTACAACAGGCGAAACAAAACCTTTCCCGACCGATGTAAAATTCGGCATTCAAAAACATGCGTTGGAATTCATAGTGATGAAAAAAGAATTATAAAACTTACATCCTTTTCTTTTCTCTGTTTACAACAAATAGCATCAAATTTTGTAATTATGCTAAACAATCCAAATGTATGGTTCAGGTCTATAATTTTTTAGCAAGCTGGCAATTGTTTCCTGAGAAATGTGATTTTCAATTTGGCCTGGCGCCTAAAAGCGGTAACTATAAAATAGAAAGTATTCAGAATGCAAAAGCTTTAAGCATCAGCATTAATTGGGTAAGTATAGAGAACGAAGCTTTTTATACGCAATACAATGTTGTACCGGATGATGCATTGCATCCTTTCGAAGATCAGGATTTAGCAGATACCATTAAAGCATCCATCATTAATGCATCTACTCTTCAAACAACTTTCATTAAAAACGAACAAATCATTTTGGAGGTAATCAATGAAATTTTAGGGAATGGTTATATGAAAGTTTCACAAAAAGGATGGAATAAAGAAAATCAGCCTTTCACAAATATTGAAGTCTATCATAAACAATTAAGCGTATTACCTTATGCATCTTCTGTGGGCAGTGTAGCCATTCGCCCGACCAAAGAAGGCGTAATTAAACACAAAGCTTTAACTGCCATGGAAGAACAAACCAATATGCAGTTAGAACAGATCAAACAACAAATTGAATTATTGGCCAAACAAGCACAGGAAATAAGAAAAAGAAAAGAATTGAGTTTGATGATCTATGAAGCGAAACTGAATTTCAAACCACAAATTGGCCATACCTATCATTTATACGAAAAGAATGATAACACACATATTCTTTCATTAGTAGCACCGCAGGAATGGGGAGGTAACGGCCCGTTTAAACAATACGTCTCATCTGTTCAGTTACTGGCCGATCATACATGGAAAGAAGTATAATTATTCGTTCGTGTAGGAATTGTTTAAGAAATAATATAAATAATGTAACTTTTCCTTGATAGATTGAAAGAACTTCATTCATCAATCACTGAGTTTTATTCTATACCCAAAACTTTTTTTATGAAATTTAAACTTATCCTTTTATTGTCTGCGGTTACCTTCATTCAATTTTCTTATGCTTCCATAGTTGTTTCCAAAAATGATTCTTCAACGAATGTTGTTGTAACCGATTCGTTGACCACCATCAATGAAACAACCTTAAGCAATGCTTTGAGTGAATTCAAAAATCTGTCACACAAAGAAAAAATGTTTCGTATCAAAGAAGCAAAAGCTGCCCTGAAAGCTTATAAAGTTTCTAAAGCAAATGGCGATGCAGATACCAATACTTTATTATTGGTGTTGATTGCTATTCTGTTACCGCCATTGGCTGTCTTTCTTCATGAAAAAGCCATCAACGCAAAATTCTGGATCAGTTTATTATTGACATTATTATTCTATTTACCCGGTTTGATCTATGCACTGGTTGTCATTTTAGGTTAATTAAATTCTTAATCATTAAACCTCTTTTGCAAACACAAAAGAGGTTTTTTATTTTAAACAACAACAATTCACTAATTAAAATGCTCTATAAGCCATTGCCTATTAACAGTTTACTGTTTCAAGGAGATTTTAATTGTTAATACTACTTCACTCCCATGCATTTTTACATTTTTTCAATTACTTTGCGACTCCTCAATTGAAAATGAACAGAAAACAAACGACCATATTATTTTCTATCACTTTTAGTTTTGTATGCGTGGTGATGGTTATGGCTGCTCCAGAAAGGGAACATTCATTCAATTATTATACAGCAACAGAAAAACCTGTTTTAGATGATATCAGCAGTAAGCTGTTGATCTATGATAGCCTTCAATTAAAAAGTTTGGGATTATCTCACGAAGCTTTTGAAAAAGCCATGAAAGGTTATCAGTATTTATTAAGCCAAGGAAAAATTCAAAACGAAAATATTATATCCATCATTGATTATAGTTTGCCTTCTAACAGAAAAAGGTTATTTGTGATTGATTTGAAAGAGGGGCAATTATTGTACAACACTTTTGTTGCACATGGAAGGAATTCAGGACTCAAAACGGCTACTAAATTTTCCAATAAAATGGAAAGTAAAAAAAGCAGTTTGGGATTTTATCTTACCGGAGAAACATATAATGGAAGTCATGGTTATTCATTGCGTTTGCAGGGATTAGAAAAAGGAATCAATGATAATGTGTTACGCAGGGGTATTGTAATGCATAGCGCTGCTTATGTAGATGAAGATTATATAACCGGACAAGGTTTTATTGGCCGAAGTTTAGGCTGCCCTGCTATTCCTGCAACAGTATATAAAGAAGTGATTGAAACCATCAAGAGCGGATCTTGTTTGTTTATGTATAGTCCTGATAAATTTTACGCTACGCATTCAAAGATCATTAAGCAAACGAAGGGATAAGTATTATTTTGTTTGTTTGAATTTGTATAAACTCCCACCCTTTTCAAATAATCTTTCTATTTTCTTTTCAGTCGCAACATCTGTTTCAACAGGCGGTGCATGATGTGGTTTTATTCTGGCATCAATAATTAATGGCCCGTTGCAGCCCCAATGTTTATTAATAATACATTCATCCACACCATACATATCATTAGCAGGATTGCATCTCGTAAAAGTTACCCAGAGAAAGTTATTTAATGAAGCTGCAACAAAATTTGAATCATCGCAAAGAACAATTAAAGCAACAGTTGACAATTGATTATTTACAATTGATAATTGTTCTTGCAATTTTTTAGCATTGTACATTGTCCATTGTTCATTATTCATTGGCTGAATTGCAACAACTCCTTTCATTGCCAATTGTGCATTTATACATCCATTTAATTCTTTCAGTACCTGCGGCACTTCTGTACACAATTCTCTTTTTTTATCACCATAAGCAGCCAACACTACTTTACTTCCGCTGTTTAATGAGGTACCTGAATAATCTAAAGTATCAATTGTTGTGTTGGTATAAAAATGTATGTCCCTTGCTAAATCAATTCTTTCCAACACAAATTGTAAATATGCATTCACATTATGCGTATGCAATTGATTGGTATCATCTGCAGTAATAAATAAAAATTTCGCCAGGCTTAATTGTCCGGTTCCCAGAATATGATTGGCAATGGTTAATAATTCTGCCGGCTGTTTGGTTGGTGTATAAGGCGTATAACGTTCACTGCCTATAGCCAATAGTAAAGGATGCACTCCTGCTGCATCTACTGCATGCACTTCTTTTAACCCGGGAATTTCCTGAGGTATGGCATTGCCTGTTAATTCATGAATTAAATTTCCAAAGCTGGTATCTTCTTGCGGTGGCCTTCCAACAACAGTAAAGGGCCAAATAGCATTTTTCTTTGCATACACTTTATGAACACGCATCAAAGGAAAAGTATGTTGCAAAGAATAATAACCAAGATGATCACCGAATGGCCCTTCGGGTTTATTTTCTTCAGGATATACTTCTCCTGTTATTACAAAATCTGCATCGGCGCTGATACAAAACCCATCTTCATAAAAATATCGGAATCTTCTTCCACCAAGCACTCCTGCAAATGTCATTTCACTTACACCTTCGGGTAATGGCATTACTGCGCTTAATGTATGCGATGGTGGCCCGCCAACAAAACAACTTACTTTTAACGGCAGTCCTTTTTTATTGGCTTTTGTTTGATGAACGCCAATACCGCGATGCAATTGATAATGCAACCCGATCTCTTTATTCAGTTCATATTCGTTTCCGGTTAATTGAATACGATACATGCCCAGATTACTTTTCATGATGCCGGGAGCATCAATATCTTCTGTATATACTTGCGGTAAGGTTACAAATGCACCACCATCTTTTGGCCAATGCTGAATTAATGGAAGATCAGAGATCTTTATTTCCTGATATAAAACAGGTTTTGATAAAGGATTTTTTAAAGGCAATGCTTTTAATGCAGCGAATCCGACTTGTAAATTTTTGAAAGGATGTTTAATCGCTTTGACGGGATCATTCTTCAATTCAATTAATTGTTGAACCAATTGAAACGTATCTCTGAAAATAAATTTACTTCGCTCTACTGTTCCGAAAATGTTAGACGCAGCTCTGAATTTTGTTCCTTTTACATTTTCAAATAACAATGCCGGTCCGCCTGCTGCATGCACACGCAAATGAATGGCCGCCATTTCTAAATGCGGATCTACTTCTTCTTTTATGCGAATTAACTGGCCATTTCTTTCCAGATCCAATAAACATTCTTCCAAACTTTTATAGGGCATAATAACATATTCTAATTAAACAAAATTGCAACTGTTTGTCTGAATAACTTATTTTATCTCTAAAATAAATTAGTTTAGAGTGATAAAGCCTTCTATATGAAAAAAATACTTCTGCTATTAATAACAGGTATTTCTGCTCAACTGTTTGCACAGCAGCAAATAAAATTAGAACAAGCGAAATTTAAAACAGGTGACAATATCGAATGGAAATCACCCAAGGCAGATGATAGTCAGTGGGCAACCATTAAAACTAATCTTGTATGGGAAGAACAAGGCTACCCCAATTATGATGGGATGGCCTGGTATCGCTTTCATTTTTATTTGCCTTCATCTTTAAAAGATCAATCCTTATGGAAAGATTCACTTCGGGTATTTCTTGCTAAGATCGATGATCGTGATGAATCCTTTATAAATGGAGTTTCAATTGGCAAAACCAGTGGTTATAATAAAGTGAGAGAATATCATGTTGCTGTAAACAGTACTTTTTTAAAATGGGATGCAGATAATGTATTGGCCATTAAAGTATTTGACAGAGGTGGTGAAGGTGGCATGTATGGCGGAACTCCATTCATTAATATGATGGATTTGATTGATGGTATTAGTATGCATTTGCATTTTTCATCCGCCGATGCAACTATTGAAGTACATAATAATGTAAATACAATCATTAACGGCACATTGCATGTTGAGATTATTGACCCCGAATCAAATAAAACAGTCAGCATAAAAGATCAAAACATTTCATTACCAAGTGGTGGATCAACAGCAGTGTTTGTTACCAACGATACCAAAGAACGATTATCTATTGTAGCAACTTATCAGGAATTGCTCACTAAAAAAACTTTACAACTCATCAATACCACACCATACATTTTAACACCATTGCCAGGTGCATCGCCCAAAATAAATGGCGCTTCGGTATTTGGCGTAAAGCCCGGCTCTCCTGTATTGTATAAAATAGCAGCCACAGGCGAAATACCTTTACAATATGCAGTGGATGATTTACCAAAGGGTTTACAAATAGATGGTAAAACCGGAATTATTACCGGTGTGTTAACTAAAAAAGGTAATTATATTTTAAAAGCTAAAGTGAGTAATGCAAAAGGTATTGCTGAAAAAAATATCACCATTAAAGTGGGTGATTTATTGGCATTAACACCACCCATGGGCTGGAATAGTTGGAATTGCTGGGGCTTAAGCGTTAGTTCAGAAAAAGTAAAATCCAGTGCAACTGCTTTAATAGAAAAAGGATTGATTAATCATGGATGGACTTACATGAATATTGATGATGGATGGGAAGACTCATTAAGAGATAATGCCGGAAATGTAGTGCCCAATAAAAAATTTCCCGACATGAAAGCATTGGGTGATTGGTTGCATGGTAATGGATTGAAATTTGGTATTTACTCTTCTCCCGGTCCAAAAACCTGTGGCGGTTATTTAGGCTCTTATCAATATGAATTAAATGATGCCAATTCTTATGCTAAATGGGGCATTGATTATTTGAAATACGATCTCTGCAGTTACAGAAGTTTGCCATTTAAAGATACCACCTTATCATTTGTTCAAAAACCATATTATGTAATGCGTGATGCATTATTAAAGCAGAAAAGAGATATTGTTTACAGTTTATGTGAATATGGTTTGAATAATGTTTGGCAATGGGGCGATTTGGTTAATGGTAATTGCTGGCGAACAACTGGCGATATTAATGATACCTGGGAAAGTTTAAGCAGCATTGGTTTTAATCAAACCGAACAATATAAATATGCAAAGCCCGGAAGATGGAATGATCCCGACATGTTAATAGTTGGTATGGTTGGATGGGGCGAAAACCTTCATCCCACAAGGCTTTCACCCGATGAACAGTATACACACATTAGTTTATGGTGCTTATTATCAGCTCCCTTATTGATTGGTTGTGATATGAGTAAGTTAGATGATTTCACAATTAATTTATTAAGTAATGATGAAGTATTGGCTGTAAATCAGGATGCATTAGGTACACAAGCAAAACAAGTTTATAAAAATGAAAACTATCAGGTTTGGATGAAGACTCTGGAAGATGGTTCTCATGCAGTGGGCATTTTTAATTTAACGGAACAATATCAAACTATTTCTATCAACTGGAAGGACATTGAATTAGTAAAACCTGATTCTAAAAAAGTTCGGGATCTGTGGCGGCAAAAAGATTTAGGTATGTTCAGGGATGCATTCAGTACAAAAGTTGCACCGCATGGCGTAACTTTTATTAAAGTGATCGGTTAAAAAAGCTATTGCAAAACTTAAATATTGTTTTTATCTTGTTCTATTCATCAAACCCTAAAACAATTTGCCATGTTTAATCATGTATTATCTAACATCAATTGGTTGCATACATTAGTTGCTGCCCTTGCTTATTTTGCCTTAGGTTCTATTTGGTATAGTCCGGTCTTATTTGCTAAAAAATGGATGACATTAGTCAATGTAAATTTCAATGACCCTTCCATTAAAAAAAATATGGCCATCACCTTCTTAACAAGTTTTGTTTTAATGTTCATTAACAGTATTGGCCTTTCTATTTTAATGCAGATACTTCCTGCCATTGATGCCATTGGCGGAATTAAATTAGGTTTATTGATCGGAGTTTGTTTTTCTACAACCGCTATCAGCATTAATTATCTCTACACGCAAAAACCATTCTTATTGTATGTAATTGATTGTGCATATCATATTACCGGCATCACCATTGCCGGTGCTATATTAGCAGGTTGGCATTAATTTTATTCTACCAATTTTAGATAAAACCCTGTTGCAATAGCTTCAGGGTTTATTTTTGCAGTATGACTAAACTCAGTGTAAACATTAATAAGTTTGCCACATTACGTAATTCAAGAGGTGGCAATAATCCTGATGTTGTAAAAGCAGCCATTGATGCACAACGTTTTGGTGCAGATGGTGTAACAGTGCATCCTCGTCCGGATGAAAGGCACATTCGTTATGATGATGTTCGGCAAATTAAAAATATCATCACAACAGAATTTAATATTGAAGGCAATTGTACGGAACAAAAATTTGTTGATCTTGTTTTAGAAACCAAACCACACCAGGTAACATTGGTTCCAGATGCATCAGGGCAATTAACCAGTGATCATGGATGGGATACGATCAAACACAAAGATTATCTTATCAATATCATTGCCGTATTTAAAAAAGCGGGTATCCGCGTTTCTATTTTTGTAGATCCGGTTATTGAAATGATTGAAGGCGCTGCAGCAACGGGAACAGATAGAATTGAATTGTATACAGAAGCATTTGCAAAAGCATTTGCTGCATCATCAACTGAAAATCGTCAATTGTCAATTGAATCTTATGTATCGGCTGCGCAAAAAGCAACCACATTAGGATTGGGCATTAATGCAGGCCATGATCTGGATCTGCACAATCTTAAATTTTTCAAACAACATATACCTGCATTAGATGAAGTAAGTATAGGACATGCATTGGTTTGCGATGCAATTTATCTGGGTTATGAAAATGCCATTCAATTGTATAAAAGGCAATTGCAATAAAAAAAATTAAATCCTTCATTCATGAATAAAAAACATTTCAGCGTTATTAAAGAATGCGCTGATGCACATGATGAAAAAAGATTAAGGCGCTCATTAAAATATGTTCGCTTTAATGAATTGGTGACCATTGTTAATGCATTACCGGATCAATCACAGATTGATCTGTTTGAAATATTGAATGATTATTACGCCCTTAAATGCCTGAAAGTATTGCCCATAAAGGTTAAGCGCAATATTATGAAGCATATTGACCATTTGCATGCTGCCAGATTATTGAATGCCATGCCGGATGATGACCGAACTACTTTCTTTGAAGAATTACCGGGAAGAGTGGTAACAGAATTACTGAAATTATTAAATGATAAAGAAAGAAATGATGCACTCACTTTAATGGGTTATCCCGAAAAAAGTGTGGGGCGATTAATGACACCTCATTATGTAGCGGTAAAAAAAGAATGGACGGTGCATCAGGTATTTGATTACATCAAGCATCATGGAAAGAATTCCGAAACAGTTAATGTGATCTATGTTATTGATGACAATGGTTTATTGATTGATGATATTCGTATCCGTGAATTTTTATTTGTGGATCAGGATAAATTGGTAAGTGAAGTGATGGATGGAAAATTTTTATCCTTATTGGTGAATGATAAAGAACAAGATACGATTGAAGTATTTAGAAAAAATAATCGCTTTGCTTTGCCGGTAACAGACGACAATGGTGTTTTATTAGGTATTGTAACGATAGATGATGTATTACGTTTAGCGGAAGATGAAAGTACACGTGACATACAAAAAATGGGAGGTTCCGAAGCATTGGATGAACCCTATACACAGATATCTTTTCTGAATTTAATTAAGAAAAGAGCAGGCTGGTTAGTGATTTTATTTTTCGGTGAAATGCTTACTGCCACAGCCATGCAGCATTTTGATGGAGAGATTCAACGATATGTTGTATTAGCATTATTCATTCCATTAATTATATCAAGTGGTGGTAATTCAGGCTCACAGGCATCATCTATTATCATTCGCGCAATGGCTTTGGGAGAAGTCAAGTTCAGCAGCTGGTGGTATGTAATGCGCAAAGAAATTGTTTCCGGATTAGTTTTAGGTATTATTTTGGGTGCAGTTGGATTTACCAGGATTTTTATTTGGCAAGATGTATTGCATTGGTATAATTACGGCGAACATTGGATATTAGTGGCAAGTACTGTTTTCTTTGCATTGATTGGTGTAGTATTATGGGGAACATTAGCAGGTTCTATGTTGCCATTGGTATTAAAAAAATTAGGTGCAGATCCTGCCGCCTCTTCTGCCCCATTTGTGGCAACATTGGTAGATGTAACAGGATTGATTATTTACTTTAGTATTGCTTATATAGTGATGCAGGGAAAAATGATTTAATAAATAATCATTTATATTGCAGCAGCAATTATGACAACAACACCTTTAGTCGGCATCATCATGGGCAGCGACAGTGATCTACCTGTTATGCAAGCTGCTACTGAAATCTTAAAAGAATTCAACATTAGTTTTGAATTAACGATTGTATCTGCGCATCGCACACCGCAACGTATGATGGATTATGCAGGCAATGCCAAAGAGCGTGGATTAAAAGTAATTATTGCAGGGGCCGGTGGTGCAGCGCATTTGCCCGGTATGATTGCCAGCATCACTACTTTACCTGTTATTGGTGTACCGATTAAATCAAGTAACTCTATTGATGGTTGGGATTCTGTGCTTTCTATTTTACAAATGCCGAATGGCGTGCCTGTTGCAACGGTTGCATTGAATGCAGCAAAGAATGCGGGCATATTGGCTGCACAAATTATTGGCACAACCGATGCTGCAGTTGCTGCTGCATTAACCAAATACAAGCAAACACTCAACAGCGAAGTATTGAATAAAGTAGAAAAATTAAAGACTGATTGGAAGAATGAGTTTGATGTTTAATCAATTGACAAACTATGAATGTTTGGTCTATTGATTATAAGATAAATGAATCACTCCAAACTTCTGCTCCAATCCTTTTGAGTTATTATAAATTAATTGCAACCAATCTTTACCAAATTGAGCGTAATAGGCAGAAAAATTTTCTTGTCGTTCCTGTAAACTATTATTTGGGAATAATGCTTGTTTTAATTTTTGTATCTGTCTTTGTTCGGTTTCGAATTTCTTTTTCTCTGCACGTAACATTTTCTTTTCTAATTCAGTCAGTCGCTTTAAAGCTTTTGCCTGCAATGCTTTGGCGTGTTCAGCTAAAGTAATATCTATGGCTGTTACAATATTTTGAATAGACTGATACAAGCTATTGGCTTCTGCTATTTCTTCCGTTAGATTTATTTGCCTGGTTGTTCTCATATTCACCAATGCATTCAATAAAACAGTTTCTGATTGAAATAATTCCGGTATGGTAAATCCCAATTTTCTGGTACTTTCTTTTTGTGCTGCATTGATCAATAAAAAAGAATTACGTAATATCAACACCGGATATGGCACTTGTACCGATTCAAACACTTTTTTCAATTCTAACCAATAAGCTAATTCACCGCCACCGCCAATAAACGCAATATTGGGTAATACCGTTTCCTGAAAAATACCACGCAGAATTACATTCGCAGAAAATCTTTCAGGATGATTCCTGAGTTCGTTTAGTATTTCTTCTTTTGTAAAACTCAATTTCAAATTGGCTACTTGAAAATTGTTACCTGAAACTTCTATTCGTTCTCTTTTATCATCAATTAAATAAAACAAATTCAGTTCTCTTCCACCGGCTTGAACTTTATAATATTTACTTAATTCAGATGTTGTTTCTTCAACTGCTTTGTGTGAGAATTGCTCAGTCAATTCTTTTGCTACAACAGATTCAAATGATTTTTTTAAACTTATATTATCCGGAATCAAAATCAATAAACCAAATTCAACAAATAATTGATTGACCAATTCTAATGTTGCCTGCTGAATAGTTTTATTTTCTGTATAACATTGTTTAAACAGTTCCGACAATTCCTTCCCATGTGGATGAATACCAATTTGTCCTTCCAACGAATGTATCAATGCAATGAAAGCCTTATCCACTTTCATTCTGCCAACTGCACCGGTTTGCCTGGTTTGCCATATTAATTTTGTTCCATTCAGATTAATAAAACCTAATTCATCCAAATCGGCATCTTCACTACCCATATAATACACCGGAACAAAATGATAATTTTTCAGTTCATCATTCAATTCATCGGCCAATCTAATTGCATGAAGAATTTTATAAATAAAATATAATGGCCCCGTAAAGATATTGGGTTGATGGGCAGTGGTAATGGTGAATGTATTTTCATTCAATAAAGCATCTAAATTATCTTTTTGCTTTTCAGACAATTCAATGCCTTTATATTGCTCTTTCAATGTATCCACCAATAAAATTCTGTTCGTTTTAAATGCTTTTCTTGCTTTTATTGATTGCTCAATACCATTTATGGAAACTTCATAATTATAAAATGGTCGCAATTGCGGATGCTGTTGCAGGTAATCGTTAACGATCTTAGAAAAATATCCTGTGCTTTCGTATGAAAGATTGATGAATTCGTTGTACATATAAAAAGTAAAAATACAACTTCGGTTGTTTTAATATCAATTAATCAGTTTCGAGATAGATAAATGTTGATGCGCATTAATTAAACCTGTCCGGATCAAAAGGTTTAATATTCATGCTCAGGCTTTGTTCATTTAAAATTTCATCAACCAATTTTCCTGTACCTGCGCCCAAACTCAATCCCAGCATGGAATGCCCCGTTGCCATTACCAAATTTTTCCACCGTTTTGTTTTACCAATATAAGGCAATCCATCAGCTGAACAAGGTCTGTATCCGTACCAAACTTTATCAATTGCTGGAACAGGTACATCAAATTCGGGATAAAACCTTTTTACCGAATTTAATAAGCCCACCACTCGATTCATTTTTGGGGGTGTTTTGGTGGAAGTAATTTCCATGGTGCCACCGAAACGAATTTTATTTCCATCCATCGGCGTTAATGCCACTCTACCTTCCACCAATACTGCAGGATGATTGATCTTATATGGAGAATCTTCCAAAGTAATTGAATATCCCCTTCCGCCAACCAACGGAATATGCAGATTTAATTTACTTGCCAATTCTCTGCTCCATGATCCTGTTGCCATTATCACTGCATCTGCATTGTAAGCCGAATTTATGGTGAATACTTTTTTAATTTGATTATTTTCTTTTTCAAACCCTTTTATTTCTTCATTGGTTTGAATAATGACGCCATTCTTTTTTAAATAATCTAATAATTGACGCATTAATTTCGGAGGATACAAATGAGCATCACAATTAAAATAAACAGCACCGATACCATTGATTTTTGTTTGCGGCTCTTTGGCAAATAATTCATCCGCATTTAATAATTGTGTATCCGTTAATCCGATTTGATGCGCTTTTTCAACAGTATGTTTGGCATGTTCCAGGCTTTTTTCTGTTTGAAATATCTCTAACAATCCTTTTTGCTCGTAAGAAAAATTAAAAGCCGCTTCTTTTGCCCAATCTTCATATTTGGCTTTACTTAATAAAGCAATATCTCTTAACGGTATCGCTGCTGCTTCCACTTTTTGCGGCGTGGCACTTTTCATAAACTTCAATCCCCAATCTATCAAACTCAGGCTGAATCTGGGTTGTACATAAAACGGACTGGTTGAATTCATCATCCATTTTAATCCTTGCTTTACAATACCCGGTGTAGCCAAAGGAATAAAATGACTCGGACAAACATAACCTGCATTCCCATAAGAACAGTTATCTGTAATATCTGTTTTATCAATTACAATTACATTATGCCCACTCTTTTGCAAATAATATGCACTGCTTAATCCAATGATACCTCCGCCAATTACAATTACATTCATTTTATTTTTATTTAGCCGGATTTGCAAATATATTCAGCTTAATTGTATTAATTCTTTCAGTAAAAGAATTGCTCACTTGTACATTCTGTTCATTTATCAACAAATTAAATCACTTGAAATCCTAAAGCATAAGGATCGTCATCTGCATCAATGGAAATGGTATTGTATCCATAAATTTTTGCCCAGCCTTCAATACTTGGCCGTATTGCGGGTTTTCCATCCACCAATAATTCTTCCTCAATCCTTCCGGTAAATGTTGAGCCAATGATGCTTTCATGAATAAATGATTCTTCTTTTTTTAATTTCCCTTTTGCATACCATTGTGCCATTCGTGCCGAAGTGCCCGTACCACAGGGGCTTCGATCAATTGCTTTATCACCATAAAATACAGCATTGCGTGCAGTAGAATTTTTATTTAATACCGCACCTGCCCACAATACATGCGTACAAGTATGAATGGTAGGATTCTCCGGATGCACAAATGAATATGTTTGATTGATGCGTTCACGAATAATCCTTGCCCAAGCAATTAATTTACCAGCACTATAGTGTTCCAATCCTTTAAAGTTCTTCTGGACATCTACAATCGCGTAAAAATTACCACCATACGCAACATCAAAAACCAGTTCGCCCAAATCAGGGCAATTAATGGTTAAATCTGCAGAATCTAAATAAGCAGGCACATTCGTCAGCTTCACAGATTTCACTTTTCTATTTTCTTCTTTGTATGCTATTAAAACCAATCCTGCAGGGGCTTCCATGCGAACAATACCTTTGGTCTTAGGGATAATCAATCCCTCTTCAATAGCAATAGTTATTGTACCTATCGTACCATGACCACACATAGGCAAACAACCACTTGTTTCAACAAATAAAACAGCCACATCATTATTTATATCATGCGGCGGATATAAGATACTGCCACTCATCATGTCATGTCCTCTTGGTTCAAACATCAATCCCTTTCTTATCCAATCATATTCTTTTAAAAAATGTTGCCGCTTTTCACTCATATTATTGCCTTCCAATGCAGGTCCGCCTTCAGCTATCAATCTTACCGGATTTCCGCAAGTATGAGCATCAATGCAATGAAAAACTTTGCCGCCAAACCGTTTGAGCGATGCATTGGGATATTTTTTTGTGATAGGTTCTGTTAACATAGAAATGAATAATGTGCCAAATGTTTATTGATAATAGAATGTTTTTGTTTTGTAGATTTGATTTCTATAAAACGATTGCCGATGGAAACTTACGGAAAAATACTATTGATTGCGATGCCCGCCTTTTTAATATTGGTGTTAGCAGAAAAATTATATGGTGTTTTAAAAGGAGAAGACACGGTTCGAAATATGGATATGATCTCCAGTTTAAGTTCAGGCATTACCAATGTTACAAAAGATGTATTGGGTATTGGTGTTGTACTCTTATCGTACGATTGGTTGGTGAAACATATAGCTGTAGTGCATATTCAATCAACTTTTTTAATTTATGTAATTGCCTTTATTTCTTTGGATTTTGCAGGTTATTGGGTGCACCGCATTGCACATACGTATAATTTTTTCTGGAACAACCATATTGTGCATCATAGCAGTGAAGAATTTAATTTGGCTTGCGCATTAAGACAAAGCATTTCTGTATTTGTAAAAATATTTGCATTCCTGTTATTACCTGCTGCATTATTAGGTGTATCCTCAAAAGTAATTGCAGTGGTTGCTCCATTACACTTGTTTGCACAATTCTGGTATCATACCAGACATATTAATAGAATGGGATTTTTAGAGATGATCATTGTAACGCCATCACATCACAGAGTACATCATGCCATTAACAAAGAATATATCGACAAAAATTACGGACAGATATTTATTGTGTGGGATAAATTATTCGGAACGTTTGCAGAAGAATCTCCCGCCATCCCCCCAGTTTATGGAATTACTCGACCGGTTCAAACATGGAATCCTATCAAAATTAATTTTCAACATTTATGGTTATTGATCAAAGATGCATGGAGAACAAAAAGCTGGAAAGACAAGTTCCGCATTTGGTTAATGCCAACCGGTTGGAGACCAAATGATGTTGCAGAAAAATATCCAGTGTATAAAATTGAAGATGTCTATCATTTTGAAAAATACAATCCTTCTACATCTACTACAATCCAATCCTGGTGCTGGTTTCAATTGGTAGCTATTTTATTATTTATCAGTTATTTGTTTGGAAATATTGCATTCATCAATCAATTAAATGGAACTTATATTTATATCTACGGGGCTTTTATTTTTCTAACCATTTATGCGTTAACAGAGTTGATGGATAAGAACAGGTATGCATTCATTCCGGAAATCATCAAAAATGTTTTAGGCATTTATATCATTACACAATTTGGCGGATGGTTTGGTGCTGATAAGCTATTGCCTTATATCAATCAGTTATTGATTATTTATTTTATTGTATCAACACTGGCGAGTTTTTATTTCAGCTACGCTTTTATGAAAGAGAAGACATGGAATATCGCTGACTGATAAAATGTGATTAATCAATTTTATTTTTTGTCCATTCATTGTTTATCATTCGCCAGATATTCAGCGGGTTTTCATTTTTCAATTCATCAGGCAACAAGTCATTGTTCCAATTTTGATAAGCAATTGGTCTTGCAAAACGCTTGATCCCATCCGCCCCTACAGCAGTAAATCTTGCATCGGTGGTTGCAGGGTAAGGTCCTCCATGCATCATACTTCTGCATACTTCCACACCGGTAGGTACCCCATTTAAAATAATTCGTCCGCATAAATTCTGAATAGCATCCATCAACTCAATATTTTCATTCAAATCATTTTCTGTTGCAATAATGCTTGCTGTTAACTGACCTTCTAATTTATTTGCAACTTCATTCATTTCATTCATATCATCACATTCAACCAACAAAGAATAAGGACCAAACACTTCCTGATGCAACAAAGGATTTTGCAAAAATGTTTTCGCATCAACTTTGGCAATAGTGGGTTCACCGCTCAACTCATCAGCAGCAAATTTACCTTTAGCAATTAACGATACATTGCTTTGCTGCAAAGCATTTTCCTTTTTTTCAAAAAATGCTTTTGCAATACCTGCATGTAACATTTTAGCCGGTACAATATCTTCAATTTCTGATTGTACTTTTGTTTGAAATTGATTCAATGCATCACTTTTTATGCCGATGATCAATCCGGGATTGGTACAAAACTGACCAACACCCAATGTGATAGATGCCGCAAACTGTTTCGCAATTTCAGTTGCTGATTGAGATAATTTTTCATTCAATAAAAAAACAGGGTTTACACTTCCCATTTCGGCAAATACGGGAATGGGTTCTTTGCGTTGATTGCCCCAATCGAATAATTGTTTACCGCCAGCAAAAGAACCTGTAAAACCGACTGCTTTCACCAAAGGATGCGTTACCAATGCTTTGCCTACTTCAAAAGTGGCTCCATGTATATGTGCAAACAAATGTTCAGGAAAATTATTTTTTTTAATTGCACGATGAATTGCATTTGCAACCATTTCAGAAGTTTGTGCATGTGCAGGATGTGCTTTAATAATAACAGAACAACCGGCAGCTAATGCACAGGCTGTATCTCCACCAGCAGTTGAATACGCAAAAGGAAAATTACTTGAACCAAAAACAACAACTGGCCCTAATGGTATCATTGTTTTTCTGATATCAGGCTTTGGCGGAACCTTATCGGCAATAGCGGTATCAATTCTAACATCTAACCAATCAGCTTTCTCACAAGCATCTGCATAACCGGTTAATTGAAAAATTGTCCTAGCTCTTTCACCCCTTAATCTTGATTCAGGCAAATTGGTTTCATTCATTGCGTTTTGAATCAGTTCATCACCACACAATTCTAACTCAATTGCAATGGCACGCATTAAATCGGCTCTTTGCTTTAAAGAATATTTTCTGTATTGCTGAAATGACTGATAAGATTGAATTACAGCTAAATCAATTTCATTTATTGTTGCGTCTTTGAACATGGCATTACACGAATTTTTACTAATTACACAAATTATTTTATTTCACGCACTCGTGTAATAAAATTAAATAGATAAATAATCAGGCAATGATGGACGACTTGCAATGCCGTCCTGAATAATTTTTAGAATTCGTTTTCTTTCATCTCCTTCCAATAACAATCTAGGAGCACGAACTGTTTCACTTCCAATTCCTGTTTCTTGTTCTGCCAATTTTATATACTGTACTAATTTGGGATGAATATCCAATTCTAATAATGGTAAAAACCAACGATGAATTTTTAAAGCTTCTTGAACTCTTCCTGATTTTACCAAGCGATAAATAGCCACTGTTTCTGCAGGAAATGCACAAACCAATCCTGCTACCCAACCTACTGCACCCATCAGTAATGCTTCCATTGCAATAGTATCAACTCCGCATAATATTTGATAACGATCACCAAATCGATTAATCATTCTTGTTACATTGGTAATATCTCGGGTTGATTCTTTTACGGCAGTGATATTTTTTGATGACTGCAATTCATCAAACATTTCTAATGTAACATCAATCTTATAATCAACAGGATTATTATAGATCATGATCGGCAAATCTGTTGAGGCAGCTATATCTTTAAAATAAGTTACGGTTTCTCTGTGATCGCTTTTATACCGCATGGGTGGCAATAGCATTAATCCTTGTACACCCCATTTTTTTCCTGATGTTGCCTGATGAATGGCTTCTTTTGTAGATCCTTCTGCAATATTAAATACAACCGGTATTTTCCCATTTACTTTTTCCAAAGCAAATTTTATTAATTGTTCTTTCTCTGAAATGCTTAATACACTTGCTTCTCCCAGTGTACCGCCTAAAATAATTCCATCAATACCTGCTGCAATTTGAGCATCTAAATTTTTTTCGAATAAGAGCAGGTCTAAAGTATCATCCTTAGTAAACTTTGTAGTTAACGCAGGCATTACTCCTTTGAATTGAAAATGCATATGCTTATTTTAATAAAATAAAGATAATTAAAACTGTTTCGATTAAATACAATTCCTGTAACCGTTTGGGGCGCATCCGCATAACAGGAATCAAATGAATAAGTAAAGCTTATTCAACTATTTCGCCTTCAATATCGTAATCATACGCTTTTGTGATTTTTACATTCACAAAATCACCGATGGTTAATTTCTTTTTGGAATGAATCACTACTTCATTATCTACTTCTACACTATCAAATTCAGTTCTGCCTAAGTATCTGCCCGCCTCTTTTTTATCAATGATCACTTTTAATATGTGTCCGACTTTTTCCTGATTCTTTTCTAAACTGATCTCTTGTTGCACTTCCATGATCTCTTGTGCTCTCAATTCTTTTTCTTCTGCTGAAATATTGTCTGCCAATTCATGTGCAGAAGTGTTTTCTTCATGGCTGTATTGAAAGATACCCACTCTGTCAAATCGATGTTCTTGCAAAAATTGTTTTAATTCTTCCACATCATCCTCTGTTTCTCCGGGAAAACCTGCAATTAAAGTAGTACGCAAACAAATACCCGGAACCCTTTCGCGTATCTGATGAATCAATTCACTCATTTCTTCTCTTGTGATATTTCTTTTCATTGCTTTCAACATATTGTTGCTGGCATGCTGCAAAGGCATATCGAGGTACTTACAAATATTATCACGTTCACGCATTACATCTAATACTTCCAAGGGAAATTTTGAAGGATATGCATAATGTAACCGAATCCATTCAATCCCTTTTACATCTGCTAATGCATTTAATAAATCCGGCAATGATCGCTTTTTATACAAATCCAACCCATAATAAGTTAATTCCTGCGCAATTAACATTATCTCTTTAACCCCTTTCTGAACAAGGCTTTCAGCTTCCTTTACCAATTCTTCAATGGGTTTACTTATATGCTGACCACGCATCAATGGAATGGCGCAAAAAGAACAAGTTCGATTACAACCTTCACTGATTTTAACATACGCATAATGTTGGGGCGTGCTTAATAAACGTTCGCCCAACAATTCCGTTTTATAATCTGCATCAAATTGTTTTAAGATCAATGGCAATTCCATTGTACCAAACCAGGCATCTACATCAGGAATTTCTTTTTCCAGGTCACCACGATAACGTTCGCTTAAACAACCTGTAACATATACTTTATCTAATTTGCCTCTGCGCTTTAATTCTAATTGATCGAGAATGGTATTAATACTTTCTTCTTTTGCCTTATCAATAAAACCGCAAGTGTTTACCACTACTATATTATGATCGAGTTTTTTATTCTCATGCACTACATCAATTTCATTAGCAGCCAATTGCCCGCTCAATACTTCGCTATCCACTAAGTTTTTACTGCAACCCAATGTGATGATGTTGACCTTATCTTTCTTTAATGTTTTTGATTTCATTTACGATACTTAATATTTTCTATAATCTTCACCGCATGTTCTCTTGAATTCTCAATAAATAATTTATGTGTATTCATGCCGCCGCAAACAACTCCTGCTAAATAAATTCCTCGCACATTTGTTTCATGTGTGTGTTCGTTGTAAGTTGGCTTTCTCACTTCATCATCAGATAATTCAATCCCTAATTTTTCCAAAAAAGAAAGATCTGGCTGATAACCTGTTGCAGCAACTACCCAATCATTTTCAATATTTTTTATTCCTTCGGGTGTTTGAATCAATACTTCATCTTGCTTTATTTCAATAACAGATGAATTAAAATAAGCTTTGATTGAACCTTCCTCTATTCTGTTTTCAATATCAGGTCTTACCCAATATTTTACCCGTTTACCAATTTCACTTTCTCTTATAACCATTGTTACTTTGGCCCCTTTGCGCCATGTTTCTAATGCAGCATCAACAGCAGAGTTATTTGCACCAACCACCAATACTTTTTGAAATGCATAAAAATGCGGGTCTTGATAATAATGTGTAACCTTCGGCAATTCTTCTCCGGGAACATTTAATAAATACGGCAACCCGTAAAAACCTGTGGCAATAATGATATTTTTTGTATGATAAGATCGCTTAGTTGTATTTACCTTATATACATTATCGATTTTGTTTACTTGCAATACTTCTTCAAACAAATGAATATTTAATTGAGATGATACAGCTACCCTTCTGTAATATTCCAACGCTTCATTTCTCGTAGGTTTTGCATTATTACTTACAAAGGGGATTCCGCCAATTTCTAATCTTTCTGAGGTAGAAAAGAAAGTCATGTTTTGCGGATAATGATACAATGAATTAACCAAACAACCCTTTTCCAAAAGCAAATAACTCAATCCCTTGAATTTTGCTTCCATGCCACAAGCCAATCCAATCGGGCCTCCGCCAATGATAATAATATCGTATGATTGATTTGATTGCATTTACTTAAAACCAATTTCTTACAACTTAAAACTTTATTTATGAATCTCACTGCTAAAATGAAATTGTATATCCGGATTATTCGTGATCTCCGTATTCAGGAACCATTCACTTTGGGCTAAATAAACAGGATTGCCATCTTTATCTTCTGCACTGTTCTGTTGTTTGAACCGTAAAAAATCTTCCAACTTCTTTTCATCTTTACTGGTTAGCCAACAGGCTTTATAAAAAGGCAATGTTCTGAATTCACATGCTGCACTGTATTCATGTAATAAACGATATTGAATTACTTCAAACTGCAAATCGCCCACACAACCAATGATCTTTTTGTTGCCGCCATGTTGCGTAAATAATTGTGCCACCCCTTCATCTGTTAATTGCTGAATACCTTTTTCCAATTGTTTGGTCTTCATTGGATCTTTATTCACCAACTCTTTAAATATTTCAGGTGAGAAAGTCGGAATGCCTGTGAAATAAAAATTTTCTCCTTCAGTTAATGTATCACCAATTTTAAAATTACCTGTATCAAATAAACCCACCACATCTCCGGGATAAGCATCTTCAATCACATCTTTACTTCTGGCTAAAAAAGAATATGGATTACTAAAGCGAATATCTTTATCCAACCGAACATGATGATAATATTTATTTCTTTCAAATTTACCACTGCATACACGCATAAAACCAATACGGTCTCGGTGTTTGGGATCTAAGTTGGCATGTATTTTAAAAATAAATCCGCTGAATTTATCTTCATTCACCTCTACTACCCTTTCAGATGTTTCTCTGCTGCGCGGTGTAGGTGCAATGCGAATAAAAGTGTTCAACATTTCGCGTACACCAAAATTATTGACCGCACTGCCAAAAAATACGGGAGCAACTTTTCCCTGCAAATATTCATCCAATTGTAATTCACCATGCACGCCTTCAATTAATTCAACATCATCACGCAAATGTTGTGCATCTGCTTCACCGACTTTATTATCTAATAATTGATCATTTAAATCTTCAATGGTCAATACATCTTCATCATCTGCTTTTGTATTAGCTGTAAACAAGACCAGACTTTTTTCATGCAGATCATATACTCCTTTAAAGTCTTTACCGCTATTGATGGGCCATGTCATGGGATGTAATGACAACTTCAATTCTTTCTCTATTTCTTCTAACAAATCAAATCGGTTCTTTCCATCTCTATCCATTTTATTCACGAATACAATGACCGGTGTGTCACGCATACGACATACTTCCATTAATCTTCTGGTTTGCGCTTCAACTCCATTCACACTATCAATTACCAGAATAACACTATCGACTGCCGTCAGTGTTCTGTATGTATCTTCTGCAAAGTCTTTATGGCCCGGTGTATCCAATAAATTAATCAAACAATCTTTGTATTCGAATGTCATTACACTTGTTGCAACAGAAATACCACGCTGTCTTTCAATTTCCATGAAATCACTGGTTGCGTGTTTCTTGATCTTATTGCTTTTAACAGCACCTGCTGTTTGAATGGCACCACCGAACAACAATAACTTTTCAGTCAAAGTGGTTTTACCTGCATCCGGATGTGAAATGATTGCAAATGTTCTTCTTCTACGTATCTCTTTTTCGTATTTCATGTAACATAATCCATAGACTATTTGTCTATTGCCTTTTTTGTGGCGGCAAAGGTAAGGACTTTGGGATATAGGTAAAGTGTCTAAAATAGGGCATTTGAAGTAATTAGCATAAATCAGTCAAAGCAAAATATTTTGCTTTAACGAAAGACAAAGTCTTCTTGCTAACAACCAAACTTTATCTCGTGTATCCAATCTTTCTCTCCATCACCATCGCAAAACGTTTTAACTCGGCGATGTCATTGGTAGTAAATACTTCGTTGTTATCATGTTTGGCTTTCAGGAAAAGCACTCTTTTATGTTGAGGATATTTTGCTAAAATTGAATTAATCATTTCCTCTGCGGCTTTATCTTTTTCAAATAATGGTGTAGCTGCGGGTATTTCTGATTTAAATCGGTTGGGCATTCGTTTTATTAATGCTTCTAAAGTGGCCAATTTTCCGGGAAGAAGGTTTGCAATGCCGGAAGCTTTCCCATACAAACCTTCCAATTGCTTTTTACTTAAGCTTCCTCGTTGCTGATATTGTTTATATAAACTGATTATAAAAGGAGAAACAGGAAAAGCCAGTATACATGCTTCTAAAATTTCATTCACTATATCTATTCTGTTATGCTCAGCCATAGATTAGCTCACTACTTTTTTTACATTAGCGGCGCTTGGCCCTTTGGGTCCCATTTCTACTTCAAATGTTACTTTATCATTTTCTTTTACTTGAAAAGATAATTGTTTGATATGAACAAATACACTTTCCTGCGATTGCAAGTCTTTAATAAATCCGAACCCTTTTTCATCGTTAAAGAAAGTAATTATGCCATTTCTAATTAATTCGCCGGGTAAGGGTGCTACATATTTTGGAACACTGATTTGCATATCTTCCTGGTTGAATACTTTCTTTTTGCGCGGATCGGGGGGTGTTGAAGTAATATTTCCGTTCTCATCTACATATGCCATCATTTCTTCCAACGACTTTCCCTTCTTGGCATTGGCTTTACGCTCTTCCATTTTTTCTCTTTTTTCTTTCTTCTCCATCATCCTTTTCTTTTCTTTTTCCTTTTTGCTAAAGGTTTCCTGAGACTTGGCCATAGACACTTAAATAGATTGGTGAGTAACGAAGGTCGTCTTTTTTTAGCGTCAAATGCAGAAATGATAAAATGTGGAGAAGTATCAGGTAAATGCGATAAAATTATTGTACTCAACTTGCTTTGATTGATGTTGTTTACCCCAATAGAAATTGATTGAATTCAATTTAACTTGCGTTGATAAGTTAAAGCCATATGACAGAACATCAACATTTGTTTAAGTCTATCTTAAATAAAGAAATAAACACATTTGGAATGATCAAATCATTTACTGCAGGAACTGTTGTTGTAAATCTTCATGCATATATCAAATCAATTCCCATTGTTTTATCCGGAAGCATCAAAGTTGTTCAAACAGATGAAGAAGGCAGAGAAATGTTATTATATTACATTAAACCCGGTGAAAGCTGCATCATGTCTATTTTAGCTTCAAGGCATAATGATCAAAGTAAAATTAAAGCCATCATTGAAGAAGATGCTGAATTGTTATTGATTCCGGCAGATAAAGCAAGTGAATGGATTAAACAATATCCTGAATGGACTGATTTTATTTTTACATTATATCAAAAACGTTTTAAATCCTTATTAGAAATTGTGCATACAGTATCATTTCAAAAAGCTGATGTTAGATTAATTAATTTATTGAAACAAAAGTCTTTATTATTTCATACAAAAGATATCCTTGTTACGCATCAACAATTAGCAGATGAATTAGGTTTTACACGTGAATCTGTAAGCAGGGCTTTAAAGCAAATGGAAAGAGAAAAACTTCTTACACTTTCCCGAAATAAAATTTCTCTTATGTGATATTCATCACAAAAAAACTTTTGCAGGCTGTTTATTTTCGCCATGTCATTTCTAAATTAAATTTTAAATTAATTCATATGAAAAAGAACATGGGCTCATTTGACAAGATTTTCCGCTTTATTCTAGCATTAGTTTTTGTTGTTTTTTATTTTACCAATACTGTTACAGGTATTTGGGGTATTGTTTTATTGATATTAGCTGCAGTATTTGTATTGACAAGCTTTATTAGTTTTTGTCCTTTATATGTCCCATTCGGTATTAATACCTGTAAAACAAAATCGAAATAAACATCCATGTTATTTATCCGAAAGCACCGATTGATAGTAATTGGAATAATTGCAGGTATGATAGGAGGATACTTTTATTGGCGACAAATTGGTTGTGCTTCCGGTACTTGTTATATTACTTCTAATTCCGTTCACTCAACCCTGTATGGTGGATTGATGGGTGGCTTGTTATTAAGTTTATTTAAAAATGAAAAAAACAAATAATCATGCTAGATAGTTTAAAGAATTTATTCGGTATTGGCAATAAAGTTGATTACAAAGAAATTTTAAATAAAGGCGCCATTATTTTGGATGTGCGCAGCAAAGGAGAGTTTGAGGGGGGGCATATTAAAAATGCGATCAATATTCCTGTTGATCAATTGAGTAATAGCCTGAACAAATTAAAAGATAAGAGCCAACCCATTATTACCTGTTGTGCATCGGGTATGAGAAGCGCTTCTGCAAAAAGTATTTTATTATCTAAAGGATATAAGGAAGTGTACAATGGCGGCGGATGGTATGGACTTCAAAACAAATTAAGCTAATGAAAAAAAGATTACTGACCAATTGGAACATCATGCGTTGGTTACGTTTATTCATGGGCATTTATGTTGGCATTGAAGCAATTAGAACCGGAGAATATATTTTTGGATTTTTATCGGTACTGCTTTTACTTCAAGCACTTTCTGATACCGGATGCTGTTGCATGAACCACTGTTCAGTTCCTTTATCGAAGGATAAAAAAGAAGGCTAATCAAATTTCACTTTTCATTCTCGTCATTCCAACTTATTTTGCAAGCATAATTTGATGGAATGAAATATATATTTTTAGTAGCTGTTACAAGTACCTTCTTTATTTCCTGTAAGTCACCGCAAGGTTTTGATTATCGTGATGTAAAAAATATTAAGATAGAAAAATTAGGATTTGATCAAAGCAAATTATCATTGGATCTTGTTTATTTTAATCCCAATAATTTCGGCGTTGACCTGAAACATGTGGATTGTGATATTTATATTGACAATAATTACCTCGGTAAATTTTTATTGGATACCACCATGCATATTGATAAAAAAGCAGAATTCACGTTGCCCTCTAAAATGAATATTGATATGCAAAGAGTATATAAAAATGCAGTAAATCTACTATTCAGTAAAGAGGTATTAATTACAGCCAAAGGGAATACCAGATTAGGTAAAGCGGGGATTTATGTAAATGTTCCTTTTAATTACGAAGGCAGGCATAAAATAGAATTATTTAATTAAACGGCTGCAAATGACAAGGCTTCCCTTTTTGTGGCCCGCCCCCATCTTCTGCTCGTTTACAAATTGGAGGTAATTTTTTATAAGATTCTTCGTCCGCTTTTTCATTATCGGCATCAAAGCCTGCATTGTTCAGAGCCACACGAATATCATCAGGTGTTACTCTATCAGGGATATATTGAAAACGGATTTCACCTGATATTAAATTATACTTCCATTGTATTAATCCTTTTTGAAAAGTTGCATTGTTCTCAATCACCAAATATTTATCCAATCTTTCTTTACATTCCCAACATTTTAAATTAGCTGATTTAATAGTAATCCATTCTTGCTTAGCCGCCATTATCTGTGATCGGGAAGATAAAGTCAAGCAACAAATGGCGAGAATCAAAAGAAATCGGGATTTCATATATTGGTTATTAATTGTTGTTTTATTATTTCATCCAATTAGCAGGATCCTTCCTCCATTCCAGTAAAAGATCCATATTCTTAATATCTACCATTCCTTTGCTCAATGCTAATTTTATTAAATTTTCATAATTGGTTAATGATTGGTAAGACACTCCTGCACTGGCAAATGCTGTATCTGCTACATCAAATCCATAGTTAAAAATGGATACCATTCCTTTAACATGTACGCCGGCATTTTTTAAAACATCTACCACCTGCAAACTACTTTTTCCTGTGGAGATCAGATCTTCAATCACGATGGTATTCTGACCCGCTTCATAATAGCCTTCAATTTGATTACCTAAGCCATGCTCTTTTGGTTTTGGACGAACATAGATATAGGGCAACTTTAATTGATCAGCCACCATCGCCCCCCATGCGATGCCAGCCGTTGCTACACCTGCAAGCAATTGCGCATCAGGATATTTTTCAAATACTAAATTGCATAATTCACTTTTAATAAAATCTCTTACGTATGGAAATGATAATACTTTGCGGTTATCGCAATAAATAGGGCTCTTCCACCCGCTTGCCCAGGTAAACGGTTTTTCAGGACTTAATTTAACCGCCTGCACCTGTAATAATTTTTCAGCAACAGCTTTTTCGTTTGTCATGCGGCGAAGATAATTTTATTTTTATTACACGAATTAAAACGAATTGCAAGAATTGTTTGTAAATTTTGAACAGAAATGAATTCTTGTAATTCGTAAAAATTAGTGTAATTGCATTATGAAAAAAATTATTGCCGGCGGAGGTTTGGTATTGAATGAAAAAAATGAATTATTAATGATATTTCGCAGAGGGAAATGGGATTTACCCAAAGGCAAATTAGATGATGATGAAAGCATTGAACAATGTGCCATGAGAGAAGTAAAAGAAGAAACGGGCATTGCCAATTTAGCATTAGTGAAATTCATCGGAATCACGAATCACGAATATTTTGATAACTGGATAAAAGAAAAAGTAATTAAAGAATCTCATTGGTATTTAATGAAATCATCCTCAACCGAAAGATTAATCCCTCAAACTGTTGAAGACATCACTGAAATAAAATGGATGCAAGAAGATGAAGTAAATGATGCTTTGGCCAATTCTTATCCAAGTATCATTGAGATCATCAATAAATGGAAAAGCAATTAATTACTATTTTAAACTATTGATTACAGCTTCAGGCAAGAAGGGCGAAGCATTACCGCCATTGCGAATAATATCTCTTACAATGGTAGACGCCACCGAAGTATATTTGGGTTCACCTGTTAAGAAGATGGTTTCTATATTATGATCCATCGTTCTATTAGCATCGGCAATGGTTTTTTCATATTCAAAATCACTCACATACCGGATTCCTCGTAAAATAAATCTGGCACCGATTACTTTACAATAATCAATGGTTAATCCATCATACATGGCGCTATCGACTCTTGATTCGTCTTTATAAATTTCATGCAACCATTCAACTCTTTGTTCCGGACTGAACATTGGGTTCTTTGACGAATTGATACCGATACCCACTACTATTTTATCGAACAATGGAATGGCACGGTTGATAATATCAACATGCCCTAATGTTACTGGATCAAATGTGCCGGGGAATAAACAAATTCGCATAAAGCAAGATATAAGTTGTGCGTTATAATTTATGGGGGTAAAATATAGATCACCCAATTATTTATAACATATCATTCATAATTAAAATCAGTTCTCTCTATTCGCTAACAAATATAAGACTGCCATGCGAACAGCCACACCATTTTCTACCTGATTTAAAACTATAGAATAAGGTCCATCAGCAACATCACTATCTAACTCCACACCTCTGTTAATAGGCCCCGGATGCATAATAGTGATTTCTTTTCCTAAACTTTCTAATAATTTTCTGCTAATACCATATGCTAAATTATATTCACGCAAAGAAGAAAATAAAGGTTGGTTTTGTCTTTCTAATTGAATGCGCAGCACATTGGCAACATCGCACCATTGTAAGGCTTTCCTGATATCATATTCTACTTTTAACCCAAAAGCTTCAGTAATGTATTTAGGGATGAGCGTCGGAGGCCCTGCTACAACAACTTCAGCTCCCATTTTTTTCAACAAATAAATATTGCTTAACGCAACACGGCTATGCATGATATCGCCTATAATAGCCACTTTCAATCCTTCTAAATGACCGAATTTTTCGGTCATTGATAATGCATCCAATAAAGCTTGTGTAGGATGTTCATTAATTCCGTCTCCGGCATTTACAATAGCAGCAGGAATATGTTTGGCTAAAAAATGCGGAGCACCACTTGCACTATGCCGCATCACCACCATGTCTACTTTCATGCTGAGAATATTATTCACCGTATCTAATAATGTTTCTCCTTTTGCAGCAGAAGAACCGCTGGCAGTAAAATTGATGGTATCTGCACTTAATCTTTTTTCGGCTAATTCAAATGATATTCTTGTGCGTGTGGAATTCTCGTAAAATAAATTAACGATTGTTACATCACGTAAGGAGGGAACTTTCTTAACCGGTCTTTGTAAAACATCTTTGAATTGAGCAGCAGTAGAAAGAATTAATTCAATATCTTCTTTTGTCAGGTCTTTTATACCAAGTAAATGTTTGGTAGATAGTCTCATTAAAAAACGAAATTAAGGAATATGGTTACAAGTTGCAAGTTTCAGTATGCAGTTTATTTTAACACTAAATCAAAACAACACTTTCTTCCTGATCCTTCTCCTTCCAATTAACTTTTACTTTTTGTGAACTGAAAGTGTCAATAGCTGTTCCAACATAATCAGCCTGAATAGGGAATTCACGACTAAATCTTCTATCAATTAACACACACAATCCCACTTTCAAAGGCCGACCAAAATCAAGCAGGGCATCTAATGCAGCCCGAATGGTTCTGCCTTTGTATAATACATCATCAATGATTACTACATTTTTGTTTTCGATACCAAATGGGATATCGGTTTTATTTGGCACATGTAATTCTTTCCGAATATCATCTCTGTAAAAAGTAATATCTAATTTACCATATCGAATGGAACTTGTTGTTACCAAAGCACTTAATTCATGAACGATACGATCGCTCAAATGCTTACCACGAGGCTGTATGCCAATGATGACAGTATCTTTCAGTTGCAAATGGTCTTCTAAAATTTGATGCGCCAATCGCTTTACTGTCAATGCAATTTGCTGTTCAGATAAAATAATTTTCACCGCAAAACTTTTGCATAAAAATAGAGCGTTTATAAATACCAATCAATTGAATTATTTTCGGCACCCGATGTTGCAATTACAATCTATATCGTTGGTACAATTCAGGAACTATGTACAAAGCAATTTTTCTTTTGCAGAAAGGGTTATTGCCATTTGCGGTAAGAACGGTGTGGGCAAAACAAACTTCTTAGATGCTGTTTATTATTTAAGTTTTACAAAAAGTTATTTTACCAGGCCCGAAAGTCAATCTGTGCATCATGGATTACAGGGAATGCGAATTGAAGGAAATTATACACTACATGAAAAACAAGTCAGGTTAAGATGTATTGTAAGAGAAAACAGCCGCAAAGAATTTTATTTTAACGAAGATGAATACAAACGTTTTTCGGAGCATATTGGTAAGATCCCCTGTGTAATGATTGCGCCTGATGATGTAGCACTGATTACAGGCAAAAGCGAAGAAAGAAGAAAATTTATAGACACAATCTTATCGCAATGCAATGCCAATTATCTGCAATGGCTAATTGATTACAATAAAATTGTTCAACAAAGAAATAGTTTCTTAAAAGCTGCTGCTGAAAACAATCGTTTAGATGAATCCTTATTGGAAACATTGGATGATCAATTATCAGAAAAAGGAGCATTACTTTTTGAAGAGCGAAATAAATTTTTATCCGGTTTTATTCCTGCCATTAAAAAACAATACCAATATATTGCTCAAAAGGATGATGATATTTCATTAGAATATGATAGTCAATTATCATCGGCTTCAATGAAAGAATTATTGCAAGCCAATCAGCAAAGAGATCTTTATTTGCAAAGAACAGGTTGCGGAATTCATAAAGATGATTTAACCATTTTAATGAAAGCCCAATCCTTTAAAACCCTTGCCTCTCAGGGGCAACGTAAGAGTTTGTTGTTTGCATTAAAACTGGCAGAATTTGAAGTATTAAAGCAAACAAAGCACGTTACCCCTATTTTGCTATTGGATGATGTGTTTGAAAAATTGGATGCCGAAAGAATGTATCATTTATTAGATAAAGTTTGTGCAGAAGAAAAAGGACAGGTTTTCATTACCGATACCAATAAAGAAAGACTGGTTGCAGCATTGAATGAAATTAATGTCCCTTTTCAATTAATTGAATTATAAATTATCTTTACCACATGAGTGAATATCATATCGGCGATGCATTAAAAGGCTTTATTAATAAAAGCAAACTGCGCAATGGTTTGCGTGCCGTTCAAATTGAAGAAGTATGGGAAAAATTAATGGGAAAAACAATTGCCAAATACACAGATAAAATTGAGATCATTCATCAAACACTATTTATTCATACAGCTGTTGGCCCTTTAAAAAATGAATTACTCTTCCAAAAAAAATTAATCATTGAAAGAGTGAATGAAGCTTTTGATGAGAAAGTAATTACAGATGTGGTGATTCAATGATCATATCCAATAATGAAAATTTTCTTTGCCTTTTTTATCAGATGTCCCCACATGATCTACTTCTTCTTTTTCGTTGACTGATGCTTTGATTAAATCATCCATAGTAATGATACCTTTAAATGAATGCCCCTCAAACACAGGCAGATAATGAGTTTTAAAGGTATTCATTAATTGCATGCATTTGTGTACAGTTTCATTATGATTGACAGTCAGCAAGTCTTTACACATAATATCTTTAATCTCTAACTTATCAGAATGCTTACCCGATAAAATAACTTTTTGAGCATATTCTTTTTCACTTAAAATGCCTTCAAACTGATCATCATCCATAACAACTACATAACTATGATTGGTACTTTTCATTAAAGACAATGCATCGATCACTTTTGCTTTGGCACTGATATGATTAAACTCAGGATTTTTAGAATCCAGTATTTCTTGTACAGTTTTCATAATGGCGGGTTTCGTGATGATAAATGGGCTGCTTAAAGTTGTAACAATTTTTAAGAAAATAAAATGACAGAAATCATTTTTGCCCACTATTTTATTCGAATACGGGGATCAACAATCCCATACGATACATCAGCCAATACATTCACTACAATAAAAAAAGTAGCAGTAATTAAAACACTGCCCATCACAACCGGAAAATCTAATTTCTCTAACGCATCAACTGTTATTTTACCAATGCCCTGCCAACCGAATATGTATTCAACAAAAAAAGCACCCGCCAATAATTCTGCAAACCATCCGGTTATTGCAGTAATAACAGGATTCAAAGCATTGCGCAATGCATGTTTAAAAACCACTTTCGTTTTGCTTAATCCTTTTGCAAACGCTGTTCTGATATAATCCTGATCCAACACATCTAACATAGAACTGCGGGTTAATTGTGTAATGATTGCTAAAGGGCGAATCCCTAATGTAACAGCAGGCAGAATTAAATTTTTTAATTGCAATTGTTCTCCTTTAAATGCATCTACGTCAAATAAACTACCTGTCATGTGTAAGCCGGTATAAGGATTCAATACAAAGCCAAAAACATACGCCAATACAATTCCCATAAAAAACGAAGGGGCTGAAATGCCCAGTACACTAGCAAAAACAGAAGAGGTATCCATCCAGGTATTTTGTTTAACTGCCGCTAATATGCCTAATAAAATACCGAAAACAGCAGCAATCAGCATGGCTGCTAATGCTAAAATGATAGTACCCGGCAATGCTTCAAATAAAACATCACTAACCTTTTTTTTTGTTTGATAAGATCTTCTTAAATAAGGAAATTTAAACACCAATTTATCTTCTCGTCCAATAAAAATCCCTTTAATCTGTTTTGTTTGAATTGCCTCATTTGAATAAACCGAAACCGGAGAAACATCATTCATATACATAATGAACTGTTTCCATTTTGGTTGATCGAGTTGTAACTCTTTTCGAATATTTTTAATGGTAGTACTATCTCCTGACTGCCCTAATACCAATCTTGCAGGATCACCAAAACCTTGAAATAAAAAGAAAACGATCACCACCACTCCTGCTAATACCAAACAACCATAGAGTATTTTTTTAGTGATGAATTGCAACATGATAAATCAATTTAATATTGATAAATGTGAAGATGCATCTGCATAACTAAACTTATCAATAATATTTCCGTCCTGCATAATAAAGTATGTAGGAATAGTTCTGGCAGCTGTTTTTATAACAGTGGCATCACATTTTAAAACAATGATTTTTTCGAATAAAAAAGCCGCTTTCTCTGCATCGGCTGTTACAATAAATACCGGAATATTTTTCTGCTTTGCTTTATTTACTGTTTCAATAAACTCCTTTTGCCAATCATTTACATTTTCAAAATCTTTAGCGAACAATAAAATATATCTGTTTTTTTGTTGCAGAATCTCTTTGGTTGTATCATTTCCGTTTAAAGTTTGTAAGGCAAAGTCAACAATTTTCGGTACGATATTTCCTGCACGAACTAATTTTTGATATCGATCAACATATTCATAAGTACTGTCAAAATCATCGGGAAAATGATTCTTATCAAACTCAATCATTTTACCATTTCGTTTATATTTAAAAGTAATTGCAAAACTGTCGGAAATTGCTCCTGCAGGCACTTTCATTTCATTCAAAATATTATTCCCTTTCTTGTAGGGCAAACAATCAACAAAAGGTAAGTGTGTTAGTACAAACGATTGAATGGCGAGCGTGAGCATTGAACCGATCACTACAACAGAAAAAGAAATCTGTTTTTTAAAATATCCGCCAAACTTCACCTTGCTGTACAACATAAAAACGATCATTAGCAACAAAGCAACATCTTTAAAAAATGTAGCATTACCGGAAAGCGGAATGCAATCTCCAAAGCAACCACATTCTTTTATCTTCCCGCTAAACAACGCATAAGCTGTTAAAAAAGTAAAGAAAATGATAAGCAGTAATAAGAAGCGAATGGTTAACTGAATGCGCCAACCTATTAATAATGAAACCCCTGCCATTACTTCAAATACATTCATCATTATAGAAAAAGCCAAAGTAAAATGATCAAACAAATGCATATTCCATGCATCAAAAAATTCGAGCATTTTATAACTCAATCCCAATGGATCATTGGCTTTAACCAATCCGGAAAAAATAAAAAGTAATCCTACAATCCATCGAAATATTTGTACGGTAATTTTCATGATTGATGTTTCCCTTCTTGTATCAAGATCAGCGCAAACACGCTGTAGTTAAGAATATCCACATAATTGGCATCAATGCCTTCGCTGATAATAGTTTGTCCGTCATTCATCAAAATTTGTTTGATTCGCATTAACTTCATTAAAATCAGATCGGCAAAACTTTCCTGGCTCATATCACGCCACGCTTCCCCATAATCGTGATTTTTATCCATCATGGTTGCTTTTGCAAAAGCAATGTATCGATCATATTCATCACGCACCCAATCCACTGAAAGTTCTTCCACTTTCGGGTCATTTAATTGTAATTGAATTAATCCGATTACTGCATAATTGATGATGCCTTTAAATTCTGAACTAATATCATCCCCTATTTTTTGCATTTGTTTATCCTGAATGGTTCGGATACGTAATGCTTTAATGAAAATCTGATCTACCACAGAAATGGTTCTCAGCACACGCCATGCAGTACCATAATCTTTTGTTTTTTTGATGAAAATATCTTTACAGGTTTTTACTGCTTCGTCGTATTGATGATTAGTATTACTCATGATTAATTGGTGCTCTAAGTCTATCTTTGATGCTGTTGCAAGATAATTGAAACTCTACAATGTTTACACTGCACTGCAAAGAAAGAATATTGAAAATTGACAGCCCGATTGTGATGGGCATCATAAATAGTACGCCGGATTCTTTTTATGAAGGTAGCCGGCAATTGAATACAGATAAGGCTTTGCATAAGGCCGAACAAATGATCAATGAAGGTGCCACCATATTGGATATTGGCGGACAAAGCACCAGGCCTGACAGTACTTTAATTGAAGCAGATGAAGAATTAAGAAGAGTTTTGCCGGTGATTGAATGCATCAGAAAAAAATTTCCTGAAATTTTTATTTCAATTGATACATTTTATGCGAAAGTGGCTAAAAATGCAATGCATGCAGGGGCCGATATTGTGAATGATATTAGTGGTGGAAATATGGATGAAAACATGCTTGCCACTGTTGCATCATTGCAAGTTCCTTTTGTTTGTATGCACATGAAAGGAACACCGCAAAATATGCAACATCAGGCTAACTATATTGATGTTACGAAAGAAGTATTATTTTATTTTGAAGAAAGAATAAATGCATGCAGGAATGCAGGGATTAAAGATATTATTTTAGATCCCGGTTTCGGATTTAGCAAAAATGCAACTCATAATTTTCAATTACTGAAAGATTTCGCTGTCTTCAAAACTCTTGACAAACCCTTACTATTGGGGATTTCAAGAAAATCATTCATTTATAAAACTTTAGGCATCACAGCTAATGATGCTTTGAATGGAACAACAGCTTTGCACGCTATAGGATTAATCAACGGAGCATCTATTTTACGGGTGCATGATGTAAAAGAAGCAATGCAAACCATCCAATTAATTCAATCTTATTTAAAATAAAAAAGCTATCAACTTAAAATTGATAGCTTTTATTATAATTTGTGACATCAATAATTAATGATGTTGTTGTTTTTGCATTTCTTGCAATTTCTTCAACATGGCAGGATCCATTTGTTGAGCTGCACCGGGCTGTGCTGCAGGCGGTGGTGGTGCATCTGTAACATTGGTTACAGTAACATCAAACACCAAATCACTATACGGTGGAATAACCGGTTGATTGCCTTGTTGGCCATACGCCAGCATGGCAGGAACATATAATTTTCCCTTTCCTCCAACTGTAAATGATCTTAAGCCTTCATCCCATCCCTGAATTACGCTATGACTGCCAATTACAAAAGACAATGGATTGCCTGCTGTGCTTGAATCAAATACTTTTCCTGTTTTTAAAAGCGTCCCAACATACTGAACAGAAACATTTTTTCCTGAATCAGCTTTTGTACCATTACCTGCATTGGTCATTTCAACAAAAACACCATTAGCTGTTTTCTGTGCTTTTATGTTTTTGTTTTTCAGGTATTTTTCAATATTGGCTATTTCTTTTTGTTTCTCAATATCCAATTCTTTTAAATAATCGGCATTTACATCTTTTTCATTGGCAAATGATTTTAAAATTTCAGCCCTGCCATGAATGGTTCTTCCTTTAGCAAACACTCTGTTGTACTCAGGAATCATTCCCAATTTTTTCAAAGTATCGATACTCATTACAAATTCTATTTTATCTCCAACTGAACAGTCCATCAATATTTCAGTGAAATTATGTTTGCCTAATCTTGTAGAATCTACCATTGTGTATGCTGGAATATGTTCATAAGAAGAATTCAGCACAGTATCTTTTTGAGTGCTTTTATCAACCAATCCCGGCAATGTGTACTCAATATTGATTTTTAGAAATTGTCCCTGTTTAATTTTTTCTTTACTACCACCACCGGTAATTTTATAAACTAAACCTGTTTTTGTTTTTTCGTATTTCTGACAGCTTGCCAATAATACAATTGCGCTTACTAATAGTGTGCTGATTTTCATGTTTTGTTATTGAAGTTGTTGTTCGTATTGTTTTATTACCTGATAAAATGTTTGTATTGTTTTTTCTAATGATTCACTGCTTCTGCCTCCTGCCGCATTAATATGTCCCCCACCTTCAAAATGCAGACGTGCAAATGTATTAACATCAAAGTTACCTTTACTCCTAAAACTCCATTTTCTTTCCTCATCCCTGTCAATTACAATAGCGCCAAGCTTAATTCCTTCAATCGTTAGTAAATAATTAACCAATCCTTCGGTATCTCCGGTCTTAATATCAAACTTTAAAAGATCAGATTTTGGAATAAACATTAAAGCGGTATTGTATTCATATAACACATCCATTCTATTCAACAAAGCGTTGCCGATAAATCTCAATCTATTCTCTAAAAAATTATCATAAATATTTTCATGAATAATGGAATGCTGCAAGCCCAGCTCTTTTAAATGCGCTACCATTCTATGCACAGATGCCGTAGTTGATGGGAAACGGAATGAGCCTGTATCTGTCATAACTCCCGTATATAAACAAGCAGCAATGTCTAAACTAATTTTATCTGAATGACCTGATTGAACAATGAAATCATAAACCATTTCACAGGTGGAACTTTTATTGGTATCGCTGATCCCGAATTGAAAAGCTTCTTCCTGGGGCAATTGATGGTGATCAATTAATATTTTAGTGGCTGATGATTGTTCAATATACTTTTCAACATGTTTTGTTCTGTGTAATATGTTAAAATCCAAACAAAAAATTATTTCTGCATCATTCATTAATTTAATAGCAGTTTCCTTATGCATTTCAAAATCAATCACATCTTTTGTTCCGGGCATCCAACTTAAAAAATTAGCCCAATTAGTTGGTGAGATGACTTTTACTGTATGGCCCAATGATTGTAAAAAATGATATAGCCCTAAAGAAGATCCCATCGCATCTCCATCCGGTTTCTGATGTGTGGTGATAATGACTCTCTTCGGAATTAATAATTGCGGGTAAAACTCTTTCAGCGCTTTCATATAATGGCGGCAAAATTGCACTTTTCAACGCATTCATTCAAAACAATTTATAATTATTGCAATAATGTGTTTCAATTTTGTTTTCGTTGAACTACTTTTGCAACCAAAATTAAGAATACATGAGTAACAGAACTTTTACGATGATTAAGCCGGACGCCACAAAAAAAGGATATACCGGCGCTATTTTAGACCAAATAATTAAAGCCGGATTTTCAGTGAACGCTTTGAAATGGACTCGATTAACAAAAGAGCAAGCAGGTGAATTTTATGCCATACATAAAGAAAGGCCTTTTTATGGTGAGTTGGTTGATTTTATGAGCAGTGGTCCCATTATCGCAGCTATTTTAGAAAAAGAAAATGCAGTGGCTGATTTTAGAAAATTAATTGGTGCAACCAATCCTGCGCAGGCAGAAGAAGGTACCATTAGAAAAAAATTTGCTGCTTCTGTAGGAGAAAATGCTGTTCACGGAAGTGATAGCGATGAGAATGCAATTATCGAAGGAGATTTCTTCTTTTCTAAATTAGAAAGATTTTAACTACCCTAACAAATGATTGAATTTACCTTTTGCCTTGTATAGCATGGTATTTTCAATATGCAATTTGTTTTATGTATTTAGATTGATAAAAAGGGGCCATGGTTTACCATAGCCCCTTTTTATTTTATTGAGAACACAATCAATAAAGTCTTTTTGTTTTCCTTGAACTTCCAAACGGACTGCCTCCGTATTCTTTTCCAAGGAATAAATTTTCTAACCTGTAGGAAACAGTAAATTGAATAGAATAATAAATATCCGCACTTGCAGGATTGCCTCTTGGAAGAGACCCATATTGAGCATATGTCTTTGAGGGAGTAGAACTTAGTTCATTACCTCTGTAGTTTAATGCTGCAGCCAAGGTTTTGTTTGGATATTTTGCCCATATAGCAGGATCCACATATCCATCATCTAAACTAACATCATCTAAATAATCTGTAAATAGCTTACGATATTTGAATTCAGCACCAATAGAAAGATTATCCGAAACTTCATACCTTAGTCCAAATCCGAATGCAATATTTAATTGAGTAAGACTATAAGGTTTTCTGTCCGGAAAATCCGGTAACCCTTGCCCTTCAGTTCCCAATGGTTGTAAATACACTTTCTGACCTTGATAATATGTATAAGGATTGAAATGGTATATACCTGGACCACCAAAGACATACGGTACAATATTATAGATGTCTCTATCTAAAAAATCATACTCAGCCATTGCGCTTACCTCGAAAATATTAGTTTTAAAACTTAAGTTCCTTGCACGTAAATCAGCCCTGCTGTTATATTGATCTGCTCCGGAAACACCTAAGTAGGAAATATCTAATCTTGCTCTGATTTGTTGTTGCAAATCATATGTAGCACCGATACTGAAATCAGGTGAAATTTCTTTAAAAGCAGGTGCACCCTGAACCAAATCTCCCAAATAAGCGCTTGCACCCAAAGAAGAAGTTACTCTTACTCTTTGAGAAAGTACTTTATCACTTAATAATAAAAAACAGGATATAAATATTATTTTATATGCTTTCATTTTACCTGAGTTACAGTAAAAATAAGGAATTTTAACAAATTGTCTGTCAATAATTATCTACAGAGCTTTTCAGAGAAAAAATCGCTGCATAGTCAAGCAAAATCTAAAAGACAGTCCCAAAAATCAAACACATTCAGGTTGAAAATTATTTGCTTATTTTCATTTTCATAATTTATTGAACAAATTATTTAAATAGATGAAACAAAGGTTAGCCAATATTACTTTACTTGTAAATGATTATGATGAAGCTATTCAATTCTATACAGAAAAATTAAATTTTGATTTAATAGAAGACTCCAAACTCAGCGAAACAAAACGCTGGGTTTTAGTAAAACCCAATGGTTCAGATGGTTGTTGTTTATTGTTGGCAAAAGCAGCTAATGAAGAACAGAAAAGTAGTGTGGGCAACCAAACCGGGGGTAGAGTCTTTTTATTTTTATATACAGACGATTTTGAAAGAGATTATTCCAATATGCTTTCCAAAGGAATTGTATTTGTAAGAGAACCAATTAAAGAAACATATGGCACAGTAGCTGTATTCAAAGATTTGTACGGAAATCTTTGGGACTTGATAGAAGAACCATCCAATAAAGATTTACTGTAAAAATTATTTCATTCATCATCATTACATATCTTTCATTTTCAATTTACCATAAATGAGAAAATATTTAATTGCAGCAAGCATTACTTTGCTTTCATCAACACAAATTCAATCACAAAATTTACCGGGTAATTTCGAGCAACTTATTAAAGATGAAACACCAAAAATCATTCAGTGGAGAAGAGAAATTCATCAAAATCCGGAGTTATCCAATAGAGAATTTAAAACACAACAAAAAATTGCAGATCACTTAAAATCATTAGGCATTGAAACTAGATTGCTTGCTAAGACAGGCGTAGTGGGTATTCTAAAAGGTGGCAAACCCGGTCCTGTTATGGCTTTGCGCGCAGATATTGATGCATTGCCTGTTGAGGAAAGAAATAATCTTCCATTTAAATCAACTGTTAAAGTAGAATATTTAGGAAATATTGTTCCGGTAATGCATGCATGCGGACATGATTCTCATATCTCCATGCTAATGGGTACTGCAGAAGTATTGAGTAAAATGAAGAGCGATGTTCCCGGTACAATAGTTTTTTTATTTCAACCGGCTGAAGAGGGAACTACCGGAACAGAAGAAGGCGGTGCGCCATTAATGATTAAAGAAGGTGCATTGGATAATCCTAAAGTGGATGTTGTTTTTGGATTACATATTGAAGATTGGGCAGATCTTGGAAAAATTTATTACAAACCGGGTGCTTTCATGGCTTCGTCTGATTGGTTTACGATTAAAATAAAAGGCCAACAAAGTCATGGTGCAGAACCTTGGAAATCTATTGATCCTATCGTTATTTGTTCTGAGATCATAAATTCATTGCAGACAATCGTTAGCAGACAAATGGATTTGACGAAAGCACCGGTAGTGATTACTGTGGGAAAAATAAATGCAGGAGTTCGCCCGAATATCATTCCTGAAACGGCTGTAATGGAAGGAACCATCAGAACATTGGATAGTAAAATGCAAACCGAAGTGCATGAAAGAATTAAACGTACTGTTCAAAAAATTGCTGAATCAAATGGTGCAACTGCAGAAGTAAACATAGATACCAAAACATTGGTTACTTACAATGATCCAAAATTGGTAGAGCAATCACTCCCCTCTTTACAAAAAGCTGCAGGCGGAGCAGAAAATGTAGTACCATATCATTGGGTTACCGGGGCAGAAGATTTTTCATTTTATGGAACCAAAGCACCGGCATTCTTTTTTTATTTGGGCGCAAGAGACCCGAAAATAAAAATGGAAGATGCACCTGCACATCACACACCTGATTTTTATATTGATGATAGCAGATTAGATGTTGGTGTTCGCGCTTTTTGTCAATTGGTTTTTGATTATGCTAAAAATAAAAAATAATTCTTTCAATAAAATAATGTTATGAAACGATTGCTGGTATTTCTGTTCGTCTCTTTTTCCGCCATTGCAAATGCACAACAGAAAATGACTCCCGAATTATTATGGTCATTGGGAAGAGTAAGCGCCACTGGTATTTCAAAGGATAAACAACAGGTGATATTTACTGTCAGTATACCAAGTGTGCAGGAAAATAAAAGTAAACGAAGTCAATATATCATTCCCATCAATGGCGGTGATGCAAAAGAACTAACATCAACAGATGATCTTTTATTGAATGACAGAATTTCCCCAGATGGAAAATATATTCTCAGTGCAAATAGTGTTTTAATAAAAAAAGTAAAAGGAAGTGATCTCTATCCTGATCTTCCAAAATCAAATGCCTATGTTTTTACTTCATTAAATTACCGTCATTGGGATACATGGGAAGATGGAAAATTTGATCATGTATTTCTTACTCCCGTAATCAATGGAAAGGCTGGTGATGCAAAAGATCTGATGCCTGATGAACCATTTGACTGCCCGCAAAAACCTTTTGGCGGTGATGAAGATTTTATCTGGAATCCGGATAGTAAACATGTGTTGTATGTAACCAAGAAAAAATTCGGAACTGATTATGCCATCAGCACCAACACTGATTTGTATGAATATGATATTACCACCGGCACCACAAAGAATTTAACAGAAGAAAATAAAGGCTATGATGTTGCTCCGGCTTATAACAGCAAAGGAGAATTAGCCTGGTTACAAATGAAACGCGAAGGGTATGAAGCAGATAAACAAGATATCATTGTTTATAACGGTACAACAAAAATAAATTTAACACATCAAAGAGATGACATTCATGTTGAAAGTTTTAAATGGAGTGATGATGATAAAACTATTTTCTTTATCGCTCCCATTAATGGCACTTTACAATTGTTTAAAGTAAATTATCCGGGTGTTTCAAAAATCGCTGTTACTATCAGTCAAATAACAAAAGGAGAT
>Ga0164297_10000355_pt1 | contig 57581 bp, 76 predicted proteins | sample GEODES058metaG_FD_113539 | JGI IMG/M metagenome (GOLD analysis project Ga0164297, IMG submission 113539) | Dystrophic lake water microbial communities from Trout Bog Lake, Wisconsin, USA - GEODES058 metaG | ecosystem: Environmental > Aquatic > Freshwater > Lake | place: USA: Trout Bog Lake... | reverse complement strand
GGCTTCTCATGCTTCGCGATCACGCGGGCGAGGACTTTGGTTTCGCAGCTCCTGATCTTATAACAGGACCAACCAATAGCCTCATTCAGACGCTTCACGGCCTCTTGCAGCGCCCACTGGGGGATTGCATCCTCAGCCACGACCAATCTCCTTCTTGTACTGAGCGATGGCAGAATCGATCAGCTGATCAAAAGGTATGAGATCGTAGGAAGCCTTCAATATCCGCCCCATCGCTTCCCTGTCCAAAACCAAACTGCTGTCTGGTTTGACGACAGCATCCTCAACAATGCCCAGCGTCTTACGGACCCACGCGAGGCGCTCAGGGTTCTGGTGCGATGACATATTTGCCCGATCCTCAAAGTATCGATCCATTCCGCCAAAGGGGTAAGAGCTCGCCTTCGAAAATTCCTCCTTGAATTTTTCCTTGAGCAGTCTGCGGGCACCACGCCCCGTCGCATCGTCCCAATCCCTTGCGCATTGGCAAAGGCCGACCCCACGGTCGAACCACAGCGGCCTTTGTCGATCCGATGTTGCGCACTCGAGCCACTCGGTCAGGAAGTCCTTGAGGTCATCGCGGGCTTCTTCCACCTTGCGCGTGTAGCCGATGACGTCGAATTCCCCATCACTTCCTTCCATCCAAGGGTGGCTCCAGTTGGACGGTCTGCGGACCGTGCCGCCACTACGCAGCACTACCCTGACTCTGTCCCAGTCATCAGGCTTGTCGCCCTGCCCGCCCCAGTACACGAACGACGTACCGTGCTCCTTGTTGTATTCCTGCACGGCGTAGTAGGCGTGGTCGGCCAGCAGTTTGATCTGGGTGACGTCCTTGTGCCAGAACCATTCCGACGCCTTGAACCTGCCGCACCCGCCTGTCCACACACCACGATCCTTGATATCGCAGATGTCGCTGGCCTTCAGCCAGTCGGGCCGCTCGCGGACCACCTCGACGTCGATTGCCGCGCCCCATACAGGCTCGGCCTTATCGGCCTTCTCGGCCAGCACCTTCCGGACCCACTCGAGGCGCTCCTTGTTCAGGCGTATGGTGCCGTCAAGAGCCTCCCGGTTGAACCGATGCATCCCGCCGAACGGGTAGTTGTAGGCATCCCCAAACTCCTCCTTTAGGCGATGCTCAAGCTCTGCACTTGCACCCGGACGGGGCCGCGCATGACCCCAAATCCGCGCGCAGGCGCACAGGCCTCTGGCGTCGTCGTACCATGTCGGCTTTTCGATCTTGCCGGTCGCAGCATCAAGCCAGTCTTGCAGAAATTTATGCAGGTCGCTCATGTCATTTTCCTTTTGGTAGGCAATCTCTTGATGCCTGTGTTCTTTTCCGCTGATCTGTCGGAAAAGGAAAGAGATTAATTCAGAATTAAAACAGCAGATTGCAATTATTCTGGCTCGATGAATCCTTTTTCCGAACAGAACTGCAACGCCTTGGCGAGGCTTTCTTGATCGGCATAAGACAAAGCTCGGAAAAGATTGGGCTCTTCAGAAAAATCACCGAGCAAGAAACAGATCTGTTTTACGTCTGCCTCCTCAATGTAACTGCCATCGAATATCGAGAGCTTGCGGCTGTGATCGCCTTTTTCGTAAGCCTGACGAATTGCGATCCGAATTTCTTTTTCTGACAAATTATCAAACACTGTTTTTCTCCGGCAATGCTGGCCTTCCGAACCTGTCCTGTGAAATACCCTCACAGTCAATCTCAAGGGCTTTGATGTCAGGGTGGACAGTCGTGAATGCGTCTTCGACTTTTGCGCAAATTGCAATGAACCCAATTCCCTGCGGGATGAACAGCCGCTCATTGCGGGTGTAGAGATTCACGATTTTCTGTATGCCATTTTTGTAGCGAACCAGAGCCTGTGCCTCTTCGACGATCGTAAATTGCTTCATCACAAATCCTCCAGTGCGTTGATATAATCGCCCAAGCTCATTCGGGCGATCCCTTCTTTCTGCAGAAGGTTTCGGCGTATGTGTCGGTCTGTGCTGCCGACCCCTATCAGGTCTGTGAACGTCACAGCGCCCACAGTTCCGATTCGATGGATGCGGTCTTCGCTCTGCCAGCGGTCGATCGCATTGAAGCTGTTGCTGTAGTAAAGTGCACGATTGCACAAGCCTTGCAAATTTAGCCCCGTAGAGGCCGATTTGCCAGCGATGAGTACCTGTGCCCCATCAGGGTCGAGAAATGTGTCCTTTGCTGCCTTACGATCTGCTTCTGAGGTCGCTCCGTGGTATTCGCAGAAGCTGATGCCAGCCGCCTTCATCGCCTCGACGAGGATCGCCTTGTCTTCAATGAAAGCCGACCATATGATTGCCTTGCCTTCATTCGCAGCCAGCCACTCCATTGCTGCGATTGTGCGCGGGTTTTTGTCGACTGGCATCAACCTGTGGGTCGTTTCGTTTGCTTGGTCGATCAAAAATCCGCAAGCCACTTGCTGAATCTTGCTGAATGCAGAAGCTGCTGTGTTGATGTTGATCTCAACGCCTTCGCTGATCTCGGCCAGAAGATCGTCTTTGATTGATCTGATCATCTTTTTCTGATCACGCGTCAGGTCGAACTTCCACTCAGTGTAGCGCTTTGGCAGGATTCCGATCTGCTCTTTCGTTCTGCGAAACGAATGAGGTCCGACCTTGCCCTTGAATTCTTCCATGTTCTTGTGGCCGATGATCTGACGACCCTCAAAGCCACCCATGATGCAATATTTCGATCGGAATGTTGTGATGTATTTGCAGCCGATGATTGACTCATCAAGCCACATCAGCTGTGCCCACTCGTCGGTCAGGTCTTTGGCGATTGGGGTGCCGGTTGTGATCAGTCGCCGGTTGGCGTGACGCTTGAGCTTGAAAGCTGCTTTCGAGCGAAGCGATTTAATGTTCTTGATTTCCTGAGATTCGTCACCGATAATCAGAAGCCTGTTTTTGTGGGACAAGCAAAAATCTTGCGCAGCCGCGAAACCACCAGCTGTTTTGATGGCGTCCCAGTTTATCCCGAACCAGAGCAGCTTGCCATCGGCTTTCTTGAGGATGCGGTCAGGGATTGCCTTCTTGTCCCAGAATGCACCATCCCAATCAACAGAGCAGTCTTTTTCGACTTCCTCTTCGATCCACTGACGGTGAACGCCTCGCTTTGACAACACAAGGACGGCGTCAATCTCTCCAGCAACGAAAAGAGCGCATGCCCAGTCGATGCCGACTTTTGTCTTGCCGGTGCCCTGCTCCATGAACAGCGCAAAATTGTCTTTGTCGCCGATCGCCTGAAGTGCCTCGATCTGATGCGGCTCGGGCTTGCGCTTGAAGTTGGGCATTTGCCGCTTTTGCAGGCCGACGATCTTGACGTCTTCTTCCTCGGCAGAGACAGGGCCGAACTTGCCTTCAACTGCAGAGCGATTGTGGGGTGTGTCTTCAACCGAGAGCCCACCACCCTTCAGCCATATGCGCCGACCCTCAAGCGTTGGCAGGAAAACGAGCACATCAGGGGTTGCGCGGGTGGCAACGACGATTCGACCATCAACAATTTTAGCAGACATGAATTACCCCACAATAGCAATCAGGTTCCAAGTTCGGAATTTTTCCTTGTTTTGAGACTCTCTCTAAGGTTTCTTATCTTCTCTCTACTTTATCCCAACGGAGTAGAAGAAGAGAAAAAAGGAACCTAAAGGGAGGGTAAACACCGGGGGAGTCCTGAAACAAGCGTTTTTTCCGAACTTGGAACCTATTTTGGCCTTATGCGGCCTTCACGTGACCCTTGGCAATGTCCCAGTTCAGGTCATTGATCCGACCACCTTGGGCCAGAAAATCCTCAGTCGTGATGCCGGGATTGTCGAGAATGATCTGGTGGCTGCGGTGACCGTGGCTTCCTGCCCGACGCGGGTTCTCGGTGCCCACAGCGCTCAGCTTGCGACCAGCGGCGGTTGCTTTGCGACCGCGACGACCGGCATTTTCGTTGGTGCTCATGTCATTTTCCTCTTCACGAGTGGTTGTTTCGGCGGCAACAGGAACTGTTTCCTGAAAATCGCCTGCGTTGGGTGTTCCGATGAATGATGCCAGAATTTCTTCCGGCTCGTCACCATCGAATTTCGAGATGATCTGGCCAGCCAGAGCATGGGCGGAATTGACATGCTCGCTCAGAAGGATCTCCCACCGGCAGTCCATCGCGTTTGATTCACCGATGCGATTTTCGAGAGCCTTGGTGAATGCGCTGATTGCGCTAGGCTTGTCTGCCGCACGCTTTGCCTCTTTGCCTGAGATGGTCGAAGCAAGGAACATGATTTCACGGCTGGTGAGGGTTACTTCTGAAATCGACATTGTCATTCCTTTCGGTTTGGTCAGGTATTTGGGTTTGGACATCCTGAGTCCATGGATGGGGTGGCTTTCACCACCCCAAACATCGAGTCAGGCTGCGAGCTCAAGCAGACGCTTTTCAACGTCCAGCTTGATACGCGAATAATCGCCGATCCAAGAGCGGAAAAGGCGGGTGCCTGCATTGTGACCGGCAACGTGGTCGCAGTAGTGAGTCACTGCGTTGAGGGTGCCCCAGCCGTTGCCTTCGATCGCTCCAGGGGCATTCTGAAGCGAATCGATGATGTGCTGGAAACGCTTGGGCAGAGCTTCGACATCAAGATTGGCAGCCATGAATTCTTCGTCGGCAGCAAGATCGGCGTCGAATGCCGGCACAAGAACCTTCTTGACCGAGTCTTCAAGGTTCAGCTTCAGCTTGTCGAGCGTCTTGGCGCGCATCTCTGCAAGCAGCAGATTTTCGTGAGCCTGCTCGACCGCTTCTTTGGCCTTGGCGACATCGAAGGCACTCATGTGGTTCTGGCGATACTCGATGGTCGAGGAACTGTTGGCCATCGCCATCGTGTTGGCGCAGACGACGCGAACGGTGGTCGTGCGAACGGTGGTGCTCATGCCGACAACGTGCGGGGTGGTGATGAGCAGGTAGCCGTTGACCTTGTCACCGGGACGAACCTCAAACGAGTGGTTGAGGCGAGCCAGACCCCAAACGATGCGACCGTCGCGCAGGCCGCCAGCAGTTTCCATCGTGGCGCCACCGGCTTCGCAGTAGCGGCGCATGAAATCCAGCGCGTCTGCGTTCTGGAAAGGCGTCCAGGCGTCCGAGCAAACACCGAACATCTTGTTGTCGCTGGAGCGAAGCATGGCGAACTTGTTGGGGACCGGGATGATGGTGTCACCGACAACAGCCTGAAGCGGATGCTTGTCGATGGTCCAGTTGAGCTTGGCTGCATCGAGGAATTCGGCAGGGGTCGAACCGGTGTCCAGCTTGGCGCCAATGCCGTGCCAAGGGGTTTCACCAGCGTAAGCGATCATTTCATTGACGATTTCGTGTGCCATTTTAAATCTCCGTTGGTGGGCGTTTTCTGCTGCCCGAATTCTCTTTCCGCCAATTTGTCGAGAAAGAAAACAGAAAAATTGCGCAATTGTGAATTTTCTTCAAATCAGGTCCACGGAGACTTTCAGTAGGCCACCTTCGCCAATGTACAAAATCAGGGATTCGCCCATATTCTGCTTGTGATTGTTGACCTCCTCGATCAGACGCTTGAGCTTGATCGCCTCATCACCCCAGAAAACAGATTCTAGTGGGCGCTCGATGCGATCGACGGCTTTCAGCTTACGTTGGGGCACCTGATCAGCGATCTGCGTCCCTGCGCCTTCCTCGTCGCCTTCGATCGACCCTTTCAATTTCCTTCCGGGCACTCCGCCTTTGGAGCCTCTGTGGGGGAACTTTTCTTTGAGCTGATCAGCGCTGAAAATGATCTCCCATGTATCGCTATGGATCCACTTCAGATCAACTTGGCTTTTCGAGCAAGTCAGATCACCAAGAGCCTTGTTGAGGTTGTCCCTCTTGTTGCGCTCGAAAGCGAAAGCGATCTCGTTGCAATGTTTCTTTTTGAAAACACTGCCCAGACGCCTTGAGTTGCCTGGCCCGATTGGATCCTTGGTCAGGAATATGCGGTCGCCTTGTGCACGAATTTCCGGACGGAACTTCGAGCTGCAGATGAAATGGCCGAATTCCTCGCTGGTGTAAATCGTCACGCGATGGCTGACGATCGCGATGCTGATGCTTTCCAGCTTCTTCGAGCTTGAAGAGTCGTCGCCTGCAAGCAATTTCTGACGCAAGTGGAGCAGTGCTTCTTCGTTGCGCAATTCTTTCACAGAATCATTCATATAAACCTCGAAAGTTTGATCAGAATCCTCTGATGCGTTTGACACGATTAGCTTCTTGGTCTTCGCCGTATTTGTAAGGTCCACCCTTCAGGAAATATTTGCTCTGCTGGGGCTTGCCTTCCTTTTTCTTGACCGAATCAGATTTTTGATTGGCGCTGTTACGCTTGCTGCTCTTCATCGTCCCTTCCTTCGTGATCGCGTTTGATGTATGACATGCGATTGATTGTTTTGAGCTTGTTCTCGAAATTCTCCAGACGATTGAGCATGTGACGCAAAGCAGCCTTTTCTTCGCCACTGAGGTTGTTGCGTAAGCGGCGCAAAATGCTGATATGCTCTGTATTGTTCACACTGTATCCTTTCAGAAAGGGCAATACCAGGAAGGAAATTGCCTGCCAGTCCATTTGGGTGAGCGTTTGCCTGTCTGGTAGCGGGCATTAAGATATTGCTGATATGCCTCTGTCACTGGCAGGTGGCTGAAGTCCAATGCGCCGTTGCGGGCGCTGTTCTGGAAATCGATGGGGTCTTCGGCTTCTGGTATGTGATCGTTCAGCTGATCGAGGACAGCGATGCAAGCGTGCTTTTTGCCAGTCCACAATTCATAGACATCGCACAATGCATAGGCATAGTTGTAGACCCAATTGGCATTGCGATCATCCGCCCCTGCCCAAACAGTCACCGGGTGATTGGCGTGAGTCGGCTTGTATGGAACTGCGATTCCTTTCTGGCTGAGAACGGTGCAAAGGATCTGTGTCGCCTCGAGAGCGATCTTGATGACCCGAACATCATCGAGCTCTTTGGCTGCTTGGATCGGGCAGGTGTTGACGATGAAAAGGTTCACTGATCAATCCCCAATTTTGCCTTGACCCAAGCCAAACGCTTCGGGCACTCATGCTGAGTTCTTTCATCTGCGCGATGCGCATATTCATTGGCGTCTGAGAAAGGCAAGTTCGCATTAATGGCACCAAAATCTTCTGAGAGGGCACTCTTGAGCGAACACCTTTGAAGCTCTGACCTGGTGTTGCTGCAAAGCCCCCAACCTCTCAAGAAAGGTTTACTGTCTTGCGCTCCATCATCGACCCAATCAAGCCATTCCTGCAGAAAATCGAGAAGGATAGGGTCATTTGTTTTTTCGAATTTTCCCATCACTTGAGACCTTTGCTTTTGAGCAAAGCATCACGGCGCTCTGCATATGTCTGGCCAGCCGGGCAACGATCTGCGAAGGTTGTTCCCTCGGAGCCTCGCAGGGGCCAAGACTGTTCGGACGAAACCCGACCTGTGCTGCCGAGAGGTGCACGCTGAGGAACGATCACTGCGGTGCCTCCATCTTGGTGTGGCAGGCGATGTCGTTTCCGCAGAAATCGTTGACGTCTGAGCTGATCCATGAAATTATTGCCCAGCCAAGGACCACCAGCAGCAAAAAGGCAATGATCAAATCTTTTTCACGCATTTCACATCTCCTGTGAAGGTTAAGGGCGGCGACCCGCTGCCCGAATTCTCTTTCCGCCAATTCCGACAGAAAGAAAAGCAAAAAAACATCAGTTGGTGAATTATTTTGCGCCGACAGGAACCAGCCCTTGCGCAAGCGGAATGAGCGACTCATCAAAATCGACGGAGAACCGAATGTCGGTCCCGATCGCCGCGCGCCAGCCGGTCAGCCACTCAGGGGTGGCGATCAGCGTTTCGTACTCGCCGTTGGCGTGATCAACCATGGCCATGCGGAACTTGAGGGGTCCAGTCATGCTGTTTAGTGTGCGCGATCCAGGGATGGTCGCTGCCAGCTTTGAGGCTGCTTCGTCGGTCATGACGAAAATGAGGATCGGGGTCTTGAAGCGGTTCTTGGCCATCTCACATCTCCTGCGAAAACACAGGCAGCGAACCGCTGCCCGAATTCTCTATCGGCCAAACTGAAGAAAAAGAAAAGCAGAAAAGAATCAATTGATGAATTTATTTTCGACGCTGATCCACCACAGTTTTCGTGATGTCGATCCTGACCCCAGCGACGCCACTTTTCCAAAGCAGCCGACCTTTCTCCTTGGCTTGATCCTCGTTCGAGGCGATGTCGTTGAAGCACCAGCATTGGTGCTTCTCGGACCAGACATAAATGTAGGCAATCACAGAATGTCCACATAGCCGTGATCGAGGTCCCACTGAAGGTCTTGCGGCCGACCGCCCATCAGGCGATAAGCTTCGTAGGTCAACTCTCCGTCGCACTTGATGATGATGTCAAAGCTGCGGTGCCCGCGAGAGCCTTCCCTGCGAGGGTTGCCCTCGGCGATCTGGCGGATGACCTTGCCAGTGAACCTGCTCTTCGCAGGGAGATCATTGGGGACGATGTTGAGCTTCACCTTTGAAGGTGGCAGGGTGCCCTTGGTCACCATGAGGCTCCGACAGCAATTCTGGTTCTGGTAGGAACTGATGCCGCGAGCCAGAACAGGCTCACAGCGCGTGACGGCGATTTCAACTGCATCGATCATTTCACATCTCCTGCGAAAATTGGCGAATCACGCCAGAATAAAAGAGCTTTGCTTGAATACGTGCCCGTACCAACGAGGTGCAGGGTTGCTGCTCGTGAGGTCGCCATAATAGGCGAATTCAGACCCTCCATTGCTGTCGAAACGAAAGCAGCGAGTCTCAGCCACATATTCAGGCTTTTCATCCTGCTCGATGAAAACGCCGCCAGCAAGGGTCGAGAATTTCACAACAATCATTTCACATCTCCTGCGAAAGGTTGGGGGCCGAAGCCCCCATTCGGGTCACTTGAATGAAAGGCCGCTTTTAAGGCAGCGACCCACGCGCTCGTCGCGACCGTGCCAGATCACTTCGCGTTCGTTCAGGATGCTGACGGAAGCAGGCCAAGCCTTTTTGCCGGTCGAGTAACGACCCGTGAAGTCCCAAGAAACGATCTGGCCATTTTCGTAGCGAACCGCTTCAACGATCTTGGTCTTGCCGCCCAGAGTCGCCTCGATGGTTCCGATCTCGCGAGTCTCACCTTTGCTCCACGAAAGTTCTTCGGTGCCGGTGGGGGTGAAGGTGAAAGCGTTCAGAATCATGGTCGGTCTCCGTTTGGTGGGCGTTTCCTGCTGCCCGAAGCCTTTATCGCCCAAACTGACGAAAAAGAAAACAGAAAAGTTTCACACAAAAACAATCATTTAACTTTTCATGTGAAAAAAGTTTGCAAAAAACCTTTTCCTGACGAAGTTTTCAGGCGAAAGAGGTTGCGTCGCCAACCAGGCGTCTGATAAATGAGGTTAAAATGACAACGAAGAATACCCCTGCGAAGGTCGACAAAGCTTCGACCGCTCTCGCAACCCCCACCAGCAATGATTTCTTCAGCGAATTCGCTGGCGCTGGTCTGGAAAACGTCACCAGCTCTGACCTGCTGATTCCCCGCCTTTCAATCATTCAGGCTCTGTCGCCGCAATTGCAGCGCAAGAAGGCTGAGTACATCGAAGGCTGCGAAATCGGTGACATCGTCGATGTGGGCACTGGCGACCTTTTCAAGGACGGCATCCTTTTCCTGCCGGTTTACTACCGCAAGGAATGGTTGGAATGGGCACCGCGCTCTTCGGGCGGTGGGCTGGTTCAGATTCACTCTGATCCGGCAATCATGGACAAGACGGTGCGTGATGAACGCAAGCAGCCGGTTTTGCCCAACGGCAACCTGATCAGCGAGACTGCTCAGTTCTTCGGGCTTAACCTTACGGCCGACCGCCGCAAGTGCTTTTTGCCTATGAGCAGCACTCAGCTGAAGAAGGCACGCAAGTGGATCACGCTTGCAACCAGCGAAAAGCTGCGTCGGTCGGACGGCAGCGAATATGTCGCACCGTTGTTCTATCGCGCCTACAACCTGTCGACTGCTGAAGAGAGCAACAACCAAGGCTCGTGGGCCGCTTGGTCGATCGCTCGTGGACCGTCGCTGCCTGAGCTCGACATCGGCGTCAACTGGGCGAACATCGGCCAGGAAGCGGTTGAATTCCGTGATTCGCTGATCAAGGGTCAGGTTCGCGGTGACGTTGTCGATCTGTCGAATGATCCCAACATCGAAGATGCGGAGATCATCTGATGGGTTCCGAAGTTGAATTCAGCTTCGAAGATGAAGGGGCGGCGCTTGCCGCCCCTGATTCTCTCGATCGTCTTAACCAGCATCTGGCGGACGCCATTGCCCTGAAGGAAGCTGTTGATCAGCTTGAAGACGACCTGTCGGCTGCGAAAAAGCAGCTCAATCACCTGAACACATCAGTCATTCCTGACATGATGGCTGAGATCGGGATGGATGAGTGCACTCAGCGCGGCTGGAAGATCAAGGTTGCCGAATTCGTTTCTGGCTCGCTCCCTAAGGACGCCGAAAAGCGTGCAAGGGCGATCCAGTGGCTTGAGGCCAACGAAGGTGGCGACATGATCAAGAGCACCCTTTCTGTGACGTTCAACAAGAGCCAGCACAACGAGGCACTCAACCTCGCTGGCCAGATCGAGCAGGAAGGTTTCGCACCTTCCATCGAGAGCGGTGTTCACCCTCAGACACTGGCAGCATTCGCACGCGAGCGCATGAAGAACGGCGAAGAGGTTGACACTGAAATCCTCGGGCTGTTCACCGGCAGGGTCGCCAAGTTCACACGCACGAAAGGTTGACCATGACCGTCAGGATCATCGGTGCTGGCATGGCCGGTCTTTTGGCAGGCTCGATGTTCCGTGGGCAGGCGCAGATTTACGAATCTGCGCCAAGTCTGCCGAACAATCATCACGCCTTGCTGCGTTTTCGATCAGATGGAATTTCAAACCATCTCAACATTCCTTTTCAGGCAGTCGATGTCGTCAAGATCGTCAGGCCCTTCCGCAACCGTGTGGCAGAGGCCATCAGCTACTCCATGAAGAGCAGCGGTGTGGCAGCCTTGCGCTCATCGATGAGTGCAGAAGGCAAGGTCGACCGTCGATTCATTGCACCTTCTGACTTCATTGCTCAGCTTGAGCTTCATCAGATGAACCCAATCAAGTATGGGGTCAAGATCGAGGGCCGATCGTGGTTTGATGAGGCGAAAGAAAAAGGCGAGCCTGTCGTATCAACCATGCCAATGCCGGCATTGATGAGCCTGCTCGAATATGACAATCGTTCCTGTTTCGGTTATCGTCACGGATGGGTGATCCAGGCGAAGATGAAGATGGAAAGCAAGGCATGCGCGACCATCTATTATCCTGAGACTGACTCGCCGGTCATCCGTGCAACGCTGACCAATTCACTTTTGCAGATCGAGCTGATAGAGAAATACCTCGATCAGGATCAAAGGTGGACGATTGATCAGGTGATGGAATTCGTCACCCATGACTTCGGCCTGGAGAAGGTGGAATACGAAGCAGAGCTCAAGGCCCAAAAGTATGCCAAGATCACGCCAATTCCTGAGCGTGAACGACGCAAATTCATGATGTGGGCGACCGACAATTTCGGCGTCTACAGCCTTGGCCGGTTCGCCACATGGAAACCGGGACTGCTGCTTGATGATGTGTTCTGGGACGTCATCAAGATTCAGCAAATGATCAATTCTGGAGAGAATTACGATGGGAGGCTCAAGTGAAGGTTGAACTGATCGATTACACCGGCGCAGGATCGCCTGACCCGGCACGCTATGCGGCTGAACGCCTCGTGTTCACCAAGCAGACGCGCCTGAAGATGGACGCCAATCAGCTTGCGAACGTTCAGGCCATGAGCGAAGACGACCTGATGAAAGAGCTCGAATACATGGCCAACACCATACCTTCAAGCTGGGAATTCATCAGCTACAGCTTCCTGATCAATGGTGTGACACGCGCCTTCACCCATCAGTTCGTGCGCACTCGGACCGGCTCGTATGCTCAGCAGACCATGCGCGTGCTCGATGTCGATGGCTGGGATTATGGCGTCGGCCCGACAGTCTCTGAAGGCTTGAAAAGGGAAATGTATAGCGATGCGATGACTCTGATCGACTGCACCTATCGCCAACTTATCGAGGATGGTGCCAAGATTGAAGATGCACGCGGCATCCTGCCGACCAACATCCTCACCAACATCGTCGCAAAGTTCGACCTGCGCACGATGGCCGACACCGCTCGCAAGCGAGCCAGTACGCGGACCCAAGGCGAATATCGTGACGTCATGGACGCCATGAAGGCTGAAGTGCTTCGGGTGCACCCTTGGGCATCGCTCTTTTTCGAACGCAGCTTTGACCGGGCAGCCGGTGAGCTTGAGCAATCGATCATCCACCTTGCCATGGAATATGGCATGCCTGAAAGTTCAAAAATCGATCTCATCAAGCTGATCGATCAGATGAGGACCATCGCATGAAAGCGCATGAAGAACTGGTGACCGCTCTGGTCAAGCCCGGAGATGAAATTTCTGGCAACATGGATTACCGCTCGGCACACATCATTCACATGTGCCTCGGTCTGGCCGGTGAAGTCGGAGAGCTGATCGATGCCATAAAGAAGGCAACGATCTACGGCAAGCCGATGGATCGCGAAAATGTGATCGAAGAGCTTGGCGATATCGAATTCTATCTTGAAGGCCTGCGCCAAGGTCTCTTCATCAGCCGTGAAGTGACCATGCTCAAGAACATCGAAAAGCTGACCCGGCGCTATCCGCAAGGCCGCTACACCGATGCCGACGCAAAGGCACGCGCCGACAAAGTGGAGGGCGAGTGATGGGCGTTATCGTCGTCGACCTTGATGGCACCCTGTACAATTCGTCTCAGCGCAACCATCTTGCTCAGGCAGGGCAGTGGGACGAATTCCACAAGGCATCAGCCAATGACGATCCATACAATGACGTTCTGAACCTCATCAATCAGATGTCTGAAATGCACAACATCATTGGCTGCACCGGCAGGACCAATGCGCATCGTCAGATCACGTTTGATTGGTTGATGGATCATGGCGTTTCGATGGATCACCTGCTGATGCGCCCTGACAACAACTTCGAGAGCGACACAATCATCAAGCCGAAGCTGCTTGAAGAGTTCCTGGAGAAAAACAACCTGAGCAAAGAATCTGTGTTGTTCATTCTCGAGGATCGTGACAAGATGGTCGAACGCTGGCGTGACCTAGGCTACAATTGCTGGCAGGTCAGGCCGGGAGGCTATTGATGAGGCAGCCGCGCAAGCTAGCCGATGGCACTGGTTGGGTCGGGATGCGTGTCAAGGTTTCGCTTCCTGGTCGCCTCCCGTTCAATGGTGTTGTCAGCAGGATGAGTGACGGCAAGCACCTTGCGCTTTGGGTGACTGAAGACAGAACGCTTGCTGAGCACCTCGTTTATGCAACGAGCGTTAAAATTCTGGAGAACAGTGATGAATACGAAATCTGAAGTCTCAAGCCAATATCGGGAGAAAGCACTCACAATTGGAAGGGCAAAAATTTGGAATCCCAATTTCAAAACAGCAGTTTTCGGCTGCAGGGAAGGAAATATTGGGGAAAGCATCCACAAGAAGCTGCAAAGCCTTGATCATCTCTCTGATGCATTCACAGAAAAAACTCTCAATCTTCCTTGCTCGGACGAAGATTTTCTAAAGCAATACGATTGCTTCGTATTCAACAATGGCATGACGCACCTTGACTGGATTGAAAATCAAACTGAAGATTTGATTGATGAAGTCATCACGAAAAGTTTGACGGCCTCGATCAAGACAATGTCTGCAATCGCAAGGGCCAGGATGCATTCCTCTTTCCGGACAAAGGTTGTTTTCATCGGATCGATGGCTCACAGCAGAGTCCTCAATGCATCTGCCCCTTATTGTGCAGCAAAGGCAGGCCTGCAGCATTTTGTTCGCTGTATTTCATATGAGCTTGCACCGAAAGGTTTTGAAATTTTCTGCATAAATCCAAGCAATGTTCAGAATTCCCCAATGTCGGAAGAAACAATACAAGGGCTGATCCGCTATCGAGGTCTCAGCCGCGAAGGTGCAGAAGCATATTGGGGTGCAGAATGCCCAATGGGGGATTTTCTTACGAAAGGCGAAATTTCAGATATCGTTTCGGAACTTTTGTCAACGAACAAGAAATATCTTTCAGGAAGCCAAATTGATCTGATTGGAGGTCAACGCTGATGTTTAAAAGAACAGACACAGACCTCAATGCATCCACTTTCATGCAGGCAGGCGCAAAGGTTTACGACGAGAGAAACAAAGAATACGGCGACGCATTCATCATCGTCGGCAAAGTTATGAATTCAATTTTCCCAAATGGCGTCAATCTGGAGTCTGAAGAAGATTTTCGGCGCTTTCACCTTTTTGAGTGGATGATTGGGAAAATTGTCAGATATTCTCAGAATTTTGAAAAAGGCGGTCATGAAGACTCTATAAAAGATGCAATGGTCTATGCCTCCATGCTTGCTTTTGAAGATTCTGTCATCGAAATTTCAAAACAGCCTGAATTGCCTCTTGAGGTGAAAAGATGAAGGCTCTGATTTTCGACACTGAAACGACAGATCTGGTCAAGAACAGTGTCGTTGGCCTTGACCAGCAGCCGCATGTGATCGAATTCTTTGGGCACATTGTCGATCTCAAGACTGGGGAATCTCTTCAAGAGCTTGAATTCCTCTGCCACCCCGGTTTTGAGATCGCTCCCATCACGACCAAGATCACAGGAATAACGCCACAGCAATTGAAAGACCAACCACCTTTCAAAAACTTTGAGGAAAGTGTTCGCAGCATCATCAATTGTGCGGAGGCAGTGATCGCTCACAACCTTTCGTACGACTATGCAGTGATCATGGCTGAGCTGTCACGCTGCGGAACTCAAGACGCGTTGCGGTGGCCCATCAGACGCATATGCACCGTTCAAGAAACTGAATTCATGAAGGGTTATCGGCTCAGCCTTACTGCCCTTCATGAAGAGCTTTTCGGCGAACCATTCAGCGGTGCACACCGTGCACGGACTGACGTGGAAGCCTTGACAAAATGCTCAATTGAGCTTTATGCCCGTGGGGATATTTGATGCTGAAGGTTCGCACCGGCTATTCGTTCAGAAGTGCAGCCGGGAAAGTTGAAGCGGTTCTTGACCGGCTCGAGGCGATCGGTTCAGAATATGCGCCCATGACCGATCGCGCAAGCACATTCGGCTTTTTCCGGTGGAAGAAGCTGGCAGAAAAGCGTGGCCTCAAGCCGGTGTTCGGTGTTGAGCTGGCAGTGACTGATTCGATCAATGCAAAAAAGCCTTCGGTCGATTATTGGACCTTCATTGCTCAAGACAGCTTGGCACCGATCAACCGGCTGGTGGAGCTTGCTACAACGCAGTTCCGCTATCAGCCACTGTTGACGCTCGATCAGGCCATCGCTGCTGAAGGCGTCAGCAAGATGACCGGGCACAGGCCACAGCTGGATTGGGAAGCTGGACCGATCGAAGGCGTCAATATCCTGCTCGGACCAAGCACGCCAGTCGGCGTTGTGCGACGGGCAGTGGCCAATGGGTGGCCTTTGGTCGCCAGCAGCGACAACCGTTACCCATGCGAAGGCGACAAAGGATTTTACGAAGTTCTGTGTGGACGCAATGCAGAAACACAGAGCTATGCGCAGCATATCCTGTCGCCGGACGAGTGGCTGGCGAGCGTAGCCCATCATGGCCTTGAAGGACAGATTCTAAAGGGTGCTAGGGAGCGTTCAGCAGAGATCGCAGGCCTTTGCTCCGCTGGCCTCGGAAAGTCCTCCCTGCCCCATTTTCAGACCGACAAGACCCTTGAGCAAATGTGCATTGAAGGCGCAGCCAAGCTGGGTTGCGACCTCACAGACAAAGTCTATAGCGATCGGATGAAGCGTGAGCTGGACCTGATTGAGTTGAAAGGCTATCAGGATTATTTCTACATCGTTGCTGACATCTGCGAATATTCTCGCAAGACCATGATGGTCGGGCCAGCGCGCGGTTCAAGCTGTGGCAGCTTGGTTTGCTACCTGCTCGGAATAACAACGATCGATCCGATCCCGTTCGGCCTGATCTTTGAACGCTTTGTTGACATTTCACGCAATGACATGCCTGACATCGACATCGACTTCAGCGACCAGCAGCGCTATATGGTGTTCGACTATATCAACCACAAATATGGCTCTGAGAATGTTGCTCGCCTCGGAACAGTGGCAATGTTCCAGCCTCGATCGGCTTTGGCTGAGGTTGGAGCGGCGCTGAACATTCCTCGGTGGAAGTGCGACGCTGTGGCTGAAAGCATCATCAAGCGGTCAAGCGGCGACTCCCGCGCACTCAACACCCTTGAAGACACGCTCATGAGCATGCCAGCCGGTCAGAAGTTCATTGGCGATCACCCAGAAGCGATGATCATCACCGAATTCGAAGGCCACCCTCGCCACGCAGGGCAGCACGCAGCAGGCATCGTTATCAGCAGCCAGCCCATCACGGAATTTGTGGCCGTCGATCACCGCACAGGGGCAACCATGTGTGACAAGAAGGACGCCGAAGACGGCTATAACCTTCTGAAGATCGACGCACTGGGCCTGACACAGCTCAGCGTTTTTGAAGACGCTCTGGAGCTTGCAGGCTTGCCTCATGATCACCTGTTCAGCGTCCCATTGGAAGACCCTGAGGCATTCAAGGTTCTGAACGACGCAAAGTGGTCAGGCATCTTTCAGTTCAATGGCATGGCCCTTCAGTCAATCGCCAAGCAGTTCCACATTGACAAGTTTGATGACATCGTCAACATCACCGCCTTGGCGCGTCCAGGGCCATTGGCATCAGGCGGTGCGCATGAGTGGATCCGCCGTCGCAACGGGACCAATGCGGTCACCTATGCACACCCTGTGTTTGAGCCTTACCTCAAGGACACACTCGGCATCGTCATCTACCAAGAGCAGGTGATGGAGGTCGGGCGCAACGTTGGTGGCCTTGACTGGATTCAGGTGACTGCCTTGCGCAAGGCCATGAGCAAGAGCTTGGGCAAAGAATACTTTGACCAGTTCGGTGACCCATGGAAAGCAGGCGCAGTAGCGCAAGGCGTTGACCCCAAGGCAGCAGACAAAATCTGGGACGACCTTTGCGCCTATGGTGCGTGGTCATTCAACAAGAGCCATTCTGTCGCATACGGAATGATCAGCTATTGGTGTTGCTGGCTGAAGGCGCATTTTCCGTTTGAGTTCGCAGCTGCGACGCTCAGCCATGAGCACGACCCAGCCCGACAGATTCAACTGCTCAGAGAGATGAACATCGAAGGCTACGACTATGTTCCGGTCGATGCAAAGTTCAGTGCAGTCAAATGGGCAGTCGGTGGGGCAGGTGAAAAGCGCGTCCTCGTAGGGCCATTGAGCAACGTCAAGGGCATCGGGCCAAAGATGGTTCAATCCATCATCGGCGCGCGCAACCGTGGGGAGCCAATGCCTGATAGGGCGATGAAGCTGCTCAAAGATCCAGTTACCAGCATTGACAGCCTATGGCCAGTCAGGGATGCATTCCAGAGGCACATTCCTGACCCGCTGGAAGCAAACATCGTCACTCACCCAACACCGATCATCAAGGCCCAGATCACAGAAGAAGAACAGACATTCTTGTTCTTTTGCGTTCTGGACAAGATCAACCCGAGAGACGAAAACGAAGCAGTGCAGATCGCTCGTCGAGGCTACAAGCTGAAGGGTGATCAGCTCACCAGCTTGAACCTTCAGTTGAGAGACGACACCGACACCATCTTCGGCAAGATCGACCGGTTCAACTATCAAAAGCTCGGCAAAGCAATCGTTGAGCGTGGACGCGTAGGCAAGGCGCTCTATGCGATCAAAGGGAAAATGAGGGCAGGCGGAAGTTTCCGCATGCTCATGGTAACAAACGTACGCTACATCGGGGATATTGATTCATGAAACTGAAAGAGCTGACAGACGTTCCATCGATCAGGGATTACCTGAACCGGGTCGGTGCTGAACCTCGCTCGCTGAAGACAGCGGTCGTCCGCCATTCGCAGGGCAAATATTGGCGTGATGTCGCCGTCATCAAATTCAGCAAGAGTGGCGAGATCGATTGCTCGACCCTTGAGCACGCGCCGACCGACCTTGAACGCCAGAACATTGCGGCAGCGGTGGCCAGCGTTGAATGGCCTGAAATTAAGCTGCTGACGTCAATCATCAATCCGCCCCCGATGATCAAGAACGCAGAGCGCAAAGACATCTTTGAGTTCCGCAATGAAGCTGGCCTGATTGTCATGGTCCAGGTGCGGATGGAAAAAGATGGTGGCAAGGCGTACGTGCCGCTGACCTATTGGGACGACGACCAATGGCGCTATTGCGAGCCAGACGGCCCATTGCCGTTGTTCGGGGTGGAAACACTGAAGGATCACACCACAGTGTTCATCCATGAAGGCGCAAAGGCGGCTGCCTATGTGCAATGGATGGTCGAGGGCAAGACAGCCGAAGCTCGCAAGGCGCTGGCTGATCACCCTTGGGGTCGTGAGATGGGCGGCGCAGGGCACGTGGGATGGATCGGTGGAGCACTGAGCCCATATCGCACGGATTGGGCCGTGCTGAAGAAAGCAGGCATCAAACGCGCCTACATCGTAGCAGACAACGACGATCCAGGCCGGGCAGCCGTGCCAGGAATCAGCCAGCAGCTGCGGATGCCGACCTTCACCATCCAGTTCACAGACGAGTTCCCAGCGAGCTTCGACTTGGCTGACAAATTTCCTGATGAGATGTTCGGCAAAGCAGGCGGCGCTGAACCGATCTACACCGGACCGAGCTTCAGGGACTGTCTGCACCCTGCAACATGGGCAACCGACACCTTTGTGGGGCCGAACGGCGGTCGTCCGAGCTTCATCCTGCGTGAATCATTCAAAGGCATGTGGGCATATATCGAAGAGGCAGACATCTTCGTTTGCACCGAAATGCCAGAGATCATGCGCAGTGAAGCGGTGCTGAACAAAATGCTGGCCAGCTTCAGCCATGTCAGCGACACATGCCGTTTGATCGTGAAAGCCTATCAGGGACGATCGGCACGCATCTGCTACCGACCCGACCATGAAGGGCTTCTGGTGACGTTCAGAGGCTCCTCAGCGATCAACCTTCATGTGCCTTCGACGATCACCCCAAAGGTAGGCAACCCGAAGCCATTCCTGGACTTCATGGAATACCTTTTCGTGAACGATAGCGAACGCAAAGAGGCTTTGCGCTGGTGCGCAACGTTGATTGCGCGTCCTGATGTGCGTATGAGCTATGGCATGTTGCTGATCAGCGAACGTCAAGGCGTCGGAAAGACAACGCTGGGGGCGAGCGTGCTTGGGCCGCTGGTAGGCGTTCAGAATGTCAGTTATCCTAGCGAGAACGACATCACGAGCACCTTCAATGACTGGATCGCCAACAAGCGACTGGCCATCGTCAACGAGATCTATTCAGGATCATCATGGAAAGCCTATCACGCACTGAAGTCAGTGATCACAGATCGTGATATTTCGGTCAATCGCAAATACATGCGCCAGTACGAAATCGAAAACTGGTGCCATGTGCTCGCATCGTCCAATTCCATGCGTGCGCTGAAGATGGAAAATGATGATCGGCGCTGGTTCTATCCAGAAGTGACAGAAGTGCCATGGCCGAAGAACAAGTTCGATGAGCTGCGCCGGTGGATCAATGGTGGTGGCTTGAGCATCATCAAGTATTGGGCAGAGAACTTTGAAGACTACGTCACCCAGAGCGAGCGTGCTCCGATGACAGACCGCAAGCGTGAGATGATTGAGGGCAGCCGGTCCGAAGCTCAGGGCGAGGCAGCCGCCATCGCTGAGACGCTGAAAGAGATGGGCAAGCCAGCGGGCGTTCTGATCAAGGACGTTGTCGGATTCATCAGGCAGGGTGTTCAAGGCCGGGTTTATGATTCGGACTATGAGCTGCGCCGGTCGATGTGTGACGTTGGGCTGACTGTCTTCAACAAGCGGCTGAAGGTCGGTGGCCGATTGCAATATGCAGTAATCAACAATGAGCTGCTGGACCTTGTTCAGCGCGACGAAGACCCAACCGCACGCGTCAAGGAATTCTTGGTCAAGTGTTCAGACATCATGAATGTGGAGATGTGAAATGAAGAGGTTGCCTGATTGGATTTTCATCACACTTTACACCATTTTCATGAGTGCGCTTGTGGCGTCGACGGTGCTTTGCATCGCAACGCTGATGATCGACTGACTTTGGAGGATCGCTAAGTGAGAAAAATCTTGGATGCACTTTTCTTGGTGCTTGGCGTTCTGTTTTGCGCATTTGCAGTTGTATCAATGGCCGCATATGCATTGGTTTTTGCGGTCGCGACGGTGATGGGAGATTGACGATGGCAGATGAACAAAGGAATTTCTGCATTCACTGCGAATGGGGAAAGAAAGACCAAGACGAAATCATCTGCTATGCTGCACCGCCTACGCCTTTTATGGATCGCACCTCTGGCAAGGTCAAGAGCATAAGGCCGCGTGTTGGGATGAGCGATACGTGCAGCTATTTTAAGATGAGGTGGTGGTGATGGCAGAGAAATTGGCGGAGCTGCAAGAGGTTCCTGACTATCGCTTTGCGCGGCTGAAAAAGGGCAAACACTATGCCTATGCTCGCGGATTGACGATCAACCCTACCCACCTGCCTCAGGCGCTTGATGCTATGCTTGAAGACGGCTGGCGCTTGCTCAGCCTCTTTGGGCAGACGGACAGCGAGCATGTTGGGTTCATATTTGAGAAAGTCAAAGACAGTGCATAAACGAGCGTGGATAAAGGACAAGTTCGGCCACAGGGCGGTCGCCTATTGCACTGCGAGTCTGCCGGGAAAGCAGCCAACAACGACTGACAATAAAGATAAGGTGACGTGCAAAGCCTGCATCGCCATCATGGAAGGTCGAGGTGCGATGTGAATGTATTCAAGAGCGAAAATGATCTGCGCAGCTGGGTTCGCTTGGCGGCCAACGGCGAATCTCGCTGGGTTGAGCCTGCGTTCGGCAGCACTCTGGGATTGCCTGATGTTTGGGTTCCGACAGGCGAATATGGCCAAGTTGTCCATCTCGAGTTGAAGATCGGCAAGATGGAAGGTTCATTGCTCAGGTACAAAGTTCGGGCAGAGCAGAAGCGAGAGATGAAGGCGATGCGCCATGATCTTTGCGCAGTGGGCCTTCTGGTGGCGATCTCCAACACGCCTGACATGGTCTTTCTGAACATTGACGACTATTCTTTGAGCGGTGCGGTCTGCATTGAGAAAGTGGTTGATGATGGGGATGGGTTCTTAATTTCGAGCCATAGATCGATAGCTTTGACTCTTGGAGTTAATTTCATCTTTTCTCGTGGACTGAAGCCAAACCAGAATCTGTCTTTTGGTGATGAATCGCCAGGTTCGTAATTTCGGTGGACGATGGTCGTTGGCCGGGGAAACGGTTGGCTGCTAAGTTTCTGAAACTGATGTAATGGCCTTGGAATTAAGACAGGGGTGTTTGGGCGGTGCGCTGGAGCCCATTTACCAAAAAACAATGACTTAGGTGGTTCCAAGTTCGAAAATTTTGCTTGTTTCAAGACTCCCCCGGTGTTTGACCCCCGGTTCCTCTAGGTTCTCTTTCTTCTTACTCTTAACCCCTGTCCTGTTAAGAAAAGAGAGAGATTAGTAAACCTAGGGGGAGTCTTGAAACGAGCATTTTTTCCGAACTTGGAACCTAATGGGTTCCAGTCGCTTGGGTTCGTATTTTTTGGAGGCTGTGGTGGATAAGGATTGGATCGCTCTGAGATGCTCTGGCAGCAAAACAGGCGCACTTGCGTTGGCTCTAAAACTTCTTGATCTCTCGGCATGGACTCCCATTGTTGTGCGCGAGATCAGGGTGCCACGCAAAACTGTCAAGCGTCCTGTTGAGATGCCCCTGCTGCCGACATTCGTGTTCATTCTGGTTTCTGAGCTTGAGGCTGCAGAAAAAGCAAGGCTCTACTCAAAGTGCCCGGCTTTCACGCCGATGAAGTTTATGAGCAGCCTTGCAACGTTCTCCAGCAATCAGCTTGACCATCTGCGCAAGATATCTGAGCTGGCTCCTGCTGAGGTCAAGAAAATCAAATTCCCTGAAGCGGGCGCGCGAGTCCTTATAAAGGTCGGAGCATTTGATGGCCTGCGAGCTACTGTGAGAGGGAGGACGAAAACAGAGAGCATATTGCAGCTGGATGATTCAACACTGGAGGTGAAAATACCCCCTTTCCTTTTCCAGGTTTTGGAGCGATAATGCGCGGTCCCAGTTCGGGTTCCGCGCGACAGGCGCTTGAGGTAGTTAATTGGTCGATGGCATCAGCCAGCTCGCCCTGCCAACCAACCTTCAGAAAGAGATTTCTGGGGCATTCAAAAGCTCGCCCAAATGAATGATGATCCGAAACCCAAAGCCAAGGCCAAGGCTGCTCCGAAAGCAAAAAAAGCCAAGGCCATAGCCGGTTCAAATAGCGCGCGCGAAACAAGAGCGGAGCGCATAAAGAACCGAGACCCTTCTCTGACGAAAAAGCTGCAACCGCGAACGACCAGGCAAGGTGCACCAAAGGGTTCATTCGGAGTGCCACCATTCGTCGCCACTGATGAAATGCGTAGCCGCGTTTGTGACTTGCTCTTGGTGGGCACATCACACAAGCTGATCGCAGACCTTTTGGGCATCAGCGAAGACACATTGCAGAAGCACTTTCGCCCTGAGATCGACCGCACAGTTGCAATCGTCAATGCAAAGATTGCCAGAGGCGTTGTTCGCCGGGCACTCGAGGGCGATCAGAAGGCAGCTGAATTCTGGCTCCACACTCGTGCTGGCTTTAAGAAGGCGCGCGAGGACGATGGCGAGGGCAGCAAGGAAATTAAAATCACTGGCGGTCTGCCAAGCTGATGACAATCACCATCGAGCTGCCAACCTTTCACGAAGGTCAGGCAGATATGTACCGATCACGGTCCAAGCGCAATGGCGTTTGCTGTGGTCGGCGTTTCGGCAAGACAAAGAAGATCGTAACTCTGGCGTGCGATGCTGCAGCCAAAGGCTTGAAGGTCGGCATTTTCGCTCCGACATATAAACAGCTGACAGAGCCATACGACGAGATCAAATACATTCTTCGCGATATCCTTCTGACTTCAAACCGAGGCGAAGGGATGCTCAAGACCTCGACTGGTGGCAAGATTGACTTCTGGTCGCTGATTGATAATGAGCTGGCTGGTCGCGGTCGTGAGTATGACTTGATCCTTATCGATGAAGGCGCGTTCACCAAGAACACGCAGATGCTCGATATTTGGAGCAAGAGCATTGTTCCGACAATGGCCACAAAGCCGAATGCAGAGGTCTGGGTTTATTCGACGCCGAATGGCGTTGACACCGAGAACTTTTTTTGGCGTGTCTGCAATGACCCTGAAATGGGTTTCAAGATGTTTCATGCGCCAAGCTGGTCAAACCCTCTGGTTGACCGGGCGTGGATTGAAGCTGAACGGTTGCGGATGCACCCAGACGTCTTCAGGCAGGAAATTCTTGCCGAATTCGTTGACTGGTCTGGTGTTGCTTTCTTCAGCATGGAAAAGATGCTGGATGCGAATGGCTTGCCGGTTCCGTATCCGACGAATTGCGATCGCGTGTTTGCGGTCATCGATTCGGCAGTCAAGACTGGCAGCGCGAACGATGGCACCGCCATCATCTACGTTGCACGAAATCAATACGCAGGGATTCCGCTGATCATCCTCGACTGGGAGATTGTCCAGATTGAGGCTGACCTTTTGAACAGCTGGATACCGAATGTCGTTCTTCCGCGAATCACTGAGCTGTCAAAGCAAGTCGGCGCTCGTGAAGGTGTCAGAGGCATTTGGGTTGAAGACAAGGCCAGCGGCACTGTCTTGCTTCAGCATGGCACTCGCAAGGGCTGGCCGCTTCTGCCGATTGACTCCGGCTTCACTGCCTTGGGCAAAGATGAACGCGCAATCGCAGTCTCCTCGCATCACCATCAAGGCCTGTGCAAAATATCAGATTACGCCTTCAACAAGACTGTGAACTATAAGGGCTTGACCCGCAACCATCTTAGTTCGCAGGTCACAAGTTTCCGCATTGGCGACAAAGACGCTGCTAGACGCGCCGACGATCTGCTTGACGTTTACGTTTATGCACTTTCCTTGGCCCTAGGCTCAAGCCACGGCTTCTGAACCATTCCGAACGGGATAAAACAGTAACATGTCAACCCCTACCAATCCAGGCTGGCCGACAGGGTACATCCCTACCGCTGCAGAGTGGGAAGCTGCGTTCTCTGGCAAGGTGGACTTTCCTGCACCCCCTTCTCAGGGCGGCACAGGCAACACATCGCTGCCGGCCAATGGTCAGCTGCTGATTGGCAATGGCAACGGCTACAGCCTGAACACGCTGACGGCTGGCAGCAACATCACAATAACCAATTCCGCAGGCACAATCACAATCAGTTCGTCGGGCGGCGGCGGCACCAATCCTTCATCGGCAGGCATCACCTACTGGAACGGCACTGCTTGGTCGACAAGCTACACCACCAGCGGCACAGGCACAGTCGTCGCTCTGACGGTTTCGCCATCGTTCACCAGCCCTTCAATCGGCGCAGCTTCGGGCACCAGCCTCGCTCTGATATCGAATGGCCAGAGCACAACGATCGCGGGCAGCGCAACAGCTTCGGCGTCGGTCAGCTATAAGCTGCCGCCTGCTGGCCCATCCACCAACGGCTATCTTCTGGCGTCCACCACCGCTGGTGTGATGAGCTGGGTTGCTCCGCAAAGCGGACCGACTGGGCCAACTGGCCCCACTGGACCGACCGGACCTCAAGGCAATTCGGGCACTGCTGGTTCTGCTGGCCCCACCGGGCCGACTGGTATTTCTGGATCGCTTTATGCGACAACCAGCACAACATCACTGACGCTCAACTATGGCACTCAGACACTTACGGTCGCCACTGGGCTGAATTACACACCTGCACAGCCGATCCTGATCGCCAACAGCGGTTCGGCATACATGCAGGGTGTCGTCAGCAGCTACAATTCAGTCAGTGGTGTGCTGATTGCGAGCATCTCGTACTTTGTCGGTTCCGGCACTTACAGCAGCTGGACAGTCAACCTGAATGGCGCAAGCGGACCTCAAGGTCCGACTGGTCCCACCGGCCCGACAGGTGCTGCATCGTCGGTGGCTGGTCCGACAGGCCCCACTGGCCCCACTGGTCCGACAGGCGCAACAGGCGCTGCATCGTCGGTTGCTGGCCCCACTGGCCCGACCGGTCCGACAGGCGCAGGTCCGACAGGGCCGACTGGTCCCACCGGCAATCAGGGCAACACAGGCCCAACTGGCCCGACTGGTCCAACTGGTGCCGCATCGTCGGTTTCTGGCCCGACAGGACCCACCGGCCCGACAGGCGCTGGCCCCACTGGACCGACCGGAGCGAACGGCCCGACCGGCCCCACCGGCCCGACCGGACCGACTGGTGGCACAGGCCCAACAGGCCCCACCGGTGCCGCATCGTCGGTTGCTGGTCCCACAGGCGCGAATGGCCCGACCGGACCGACTGGCGTAACAGGCGCAGGCGGACCCACTGGCCCCACAGGTCAGCAGGGCAATCTGTATTCTGCCACAAGCACCACATCGCTGACGATCGCCACTGGCACGCAGACGATGACGGTTGCTGCCGGACTCAGCTACACCGTTGCTCAGCCGGTGATTGTTGCCAATTCAGGCAGCAACTACATGACTGGCTTGGTCACCAGCTACAGCGGCACAACGCTGGTTGTGAATGTGACTGCAGTCGTCGGCTCGGGCACCTTTACCAGCTGGACGATCAACCTGAACGGTGCAAGCGGACCGCAAGGCCCAACAGGCACAACCGGCTCGAATGGACCGACAGGGCCAACCGGACCAACAGGCCCAACTGGACCCACTGGTCCTCAAGGCTCGTCAGGCCCCACTGGAGCCACAGGTGCAGCCTCAACGCTGCCCGGTCCTACCGGACCCACAGGCGTTGGCCCCACGGGTTCAACTGGGCCCACAGGGCCTACTGGCCCGACCGGCAACAGCGGATCCACCGGACCCACTGGACCTACAGGACCCACAGGTCCGTCAATCGCCATCGGCGGCGCGACGACGCAAATCCAGTACAACAGCTCTGGATCGCTCGCAGGTTCGTCGACGCTGACATTCAGCAGTGGTGTTCTGGCATTGACCAGTTATACCGCCAACACGACCACGACAGTCGGCACACTGAATGTTGGCTCGGGCGCATACAGCAACTCGACCACTGGTCAGGTTGCCACATTCAGCGGCGCTGACACGCAATGGTCGAATGTCGTTCTTCAGAACACGAACAACGGCACCCAGTCCTACGCTGCGTACGTCAGCACCAGCAACGGCTATAGCGCGTTCACTGAATTCGGCACCAACAGCAGCTCCTACACATACACCAATGGTCTGGGCTACCCCAATAACGCCTTCTCGCTCCCGTCTGCCAGCTTCGTTGAAACTGACGGCGGCGATCTGGCGATTGGCACATGGACTGCCAACAACATCCACTTTGTGGTCAATGGCAGCACCAACGCCTATGACGCGATGCAGATCACCTCTGCGGGCGCGATCATCATGGGTTCGACTTCGGCCCTGAACACCGTCACACTGAACGGCGCTCTGCAGCCCTACACAGTCACGACGACGACTGGCTCGACCATCACACCGGCTGCTGGTACAACAAACCAGTATGATGTGACGGCTCTCGCCAGTGCAGCAACCATCGCCGCTCCCAGCGGATCGCCGGTTGACGGTCAGAAGCTGATCATCCGCATTCAGGACAACGGCACTGCCCGCGCGCTGACGTGGAATGTGACTTATGTGGCGAGGGGTGTTACCCTTCCGACGACGACCGTTGTTGGCCAGACGTCATATGTTGGCTGCATCTACAATTCGACAGCGTCCGCATGGGACGTTGTTGCTGTCACGACAGGTTGATCAATGGCAAGCAGCGTCATCAATGGCACTGAAAGTTTCGGCTCTGCTCTGCAGGGTCTGCTTTGTGCTGACGACATTGTTCCTGGCGTTCAGGCTTCTTACGAGGTCTGCAAGCAGATCTACCTGTACCACCCGTTCGGCCAGAAAATCGTCGATTTTCCGCTGTACATGGCCACATACAAGCCTCGCACGATCACTGTGCCCAAGGCACCTGATGACGGGTCGATGCTGGTCGAAGCATTCAATGAAGAGTGGGCAGAGCTCAAAGCCGACCAGTGCATCATCAATGCCGCACGCACAGCTCGCATTTATGGCATTTCAACGCTCGGTCTGATCGTCAAAGATGAAGACACCCAAGAGCAGGTTGACTTCAAAAAGCTCTATGGCGCAAGCATCTCATTGAGCACCTTTGACCCGCTGAACACTGCCGGCAGCTTGGTCCTCAATCAGGACCCCAATGCGCTCGACTTTCAGAAGGTCTCAGGCGTTTCAGTCAGCGGCAAGCCTTACCATCGCTCGCGTGTTTGCGTTCTGATGAATGAAGCGCCAATCTACATTGCGTATGAAAGTGCAGGCTTTGGCTTCGTCGGGCGCAGCATCTATCAGCGCGGCTTGTTCCCGCTAAAGTCTTTCCTGCACACGCTTGCCACTGACATGATGATCGCCACGAAGTCTGGTGTTCTGGTGTCGAAAATGGAAAGCCAATCCAGCGCGGTTGATCAGGTCCAGCGCAACATCTTTGGCCAAAAGCGCCAGATGGTAAAAGAGGCGCAGACCAACAATGTGCTGTCGATTGGCACATCTGAAAGCATTGAAAGTCTCGACCTCAAAAACATCGATGGCGCTTACAGCCTTGCCCGCAAGAACATCATCGAGAACATCTCGTCGGCTTGCGGCACACCAGCCAAGCTCCTGCTGAGTGAAACCTTTGCTGAAGGCTTTGGTGAAGGCACAGAGGACGCAAAGGCCATTGCTCAATTCATTGACGGCATTCGTGAGTGGATGGAGCCACTTTACGAATTCATGACTGAAATCGTCATGTACCGGGCATGGAACGAGGATTTCTACGCCACGATCCAGAACAAGTACCCTGACGAATATGGCGATGTTCCATACAACGTCGCATTCAATGAATGGCGCAACAGCTTCCACGCCCAATGGCCAACGCTGCTGGACGAGCCTGAAAGCGAAAAGCTGCGTGGCGAAGACGTCGTTCTGAAGGCAATCATCGCTGTGGTTGAGGTGTTCTCGCCGATGGTTCCTGCGATCGCCAAGGCGCAGATTCTTGAATGGGCAGCTGACAACCTGAACAACAACAAACGGTTGTTCTCTTCGCCGCTCAATCTCGATTTTCAAGCGATTGCGGATTACGAGCCAGAAACGCCTGCGCAACCTGTCGCTCCTCCGAAGCCAGAAAGCGCAACCGACAGCGCCAGCCGCAAGGTTGAGCGGATCGACGCGATTGATGATGAAATTCGCAGGAATGCGGTTGCGTCTCTCAAGGTCATCAAAGGCGCGTGATCGTGGTCGATGCAAACGAATGCATTCGCGAAGAACTGATTGACTTTAACATATCGGCGCTCAACAGCACGCAAGCCTACCACAGCTTTTTGACATTGTCGCAAATGGGCGATTTTGAGAACGCTGAAAGCTGCCGAATGTGTGCGAGTGCGATGTTTGAAGCGGCGATGGATGCATTCACGAGAGCCTGCCGAATTAAGTTCATTGCCGAAGGCCAAAAGGGTGATGGATTCTGATGATGCTATCACCGGTCATTGCAGAGAGCCCAATATCTGCTGACCGGCCTGGCATCGGATCAGATTCTGAGGTTGCTGAAAAAGGCTCAATCCAAGTTGAGATGGGCTCAGACAGCAAAGAGGTTAGGATCGGCCTGACCAAAAGCACAGAGCTTGATTGGCAGGATGGTGCGCTTGCGGTCAAGCGTGCTTTGAATGAAAATGTTTCAGTCAGGGTTTCATACAGCGGCGCAGATGGCGCTTCAGTTGAAATTCCTGCGAGCCTTAAGGTCTCTGAAAAGCTGACTGTTGGCTTTGACGCTCTATGGTCGAAAAGCGACAAGCTGGCGGCTGCTGAATTCAATTACACAGTTTTTGATGGCCTAAGCGCCACCCCAACAATTTACTACGATCAGAAGTGCAGGTTCGCCTTTTTCTTGGCCTATATACCCAAAAATCGTCAGGACATCCAGCTTGACATTGGGGTTGACAAGAGCAAGGTCTATTTCGGAATCAGCACAAGGATCGATTTTGCCGGTTTAGCTCAGCGGTAGAGCAACTGCCTTGTAAGCAGTAGGTCGTGAGTTCAAGTCCCACACCCGGCACCAGATTGGTGAGATATGCCTAACCCAGACGGATCACCCACTTATTACGAAGTGCTGACCGCAGCGGTAGCGGACATCACTGAACACGGATACGACAGTGAAGAGCGTGTTGCCTATTGGTCGGAGCAAATCCGTCTGGCGGCTGAACGCTCCATGAAGTCGATGTCCGAAATTGAGCAGATGACTCGCGATGCCATGTATGCGGTTTTTCGCAAACAGGTTGACCTTGGCGGTGTGCTGAAATACAACCCTGGCGTTACACCCTACCGCCTTCAGCAGATCAAACCAGAGCTGCGAGCAGAGCTGGATCGTCGTATTGCTGCCAGCGTTGACCTGATCAGAGTCAACCGACCACAGGCGATCGAGAAGACAATGCAGCGTTTTCGCGGATGGGCAACTTCTGTGCCCAAAGGCGGGAGCAAGACTGTACAAAAGAATAAAGAAAAAATAAATCTGCGCAAGGCACTTTCTCAGTTGCCTTTTGAGGAAAGAAGAGTCATAATCGACCAGAATGCAAAGCTGTTCAGTGCAATTAATACAACTGTTGCTCTTAATGGTGGCGCTATTGGTGGGTATTGGCAGAGTCACGTTCATCAGCGGGGTTATGATGGACGTCCAGATCACAACGCTAGGGAAGGCAAGTTCTTCCTGGTGCGTGATTCTTGGGCGCACAGCTCAGGCTTGGTGAAGGTCGGCAAAGATGGATACACAGACGAGATTGAACAGCCTGCGGAACTGCCTTTTTGCAAGTGTGCTTACCGCTTTATTTTCTCTCTTAGGTCTGTACCTGCGGAATGTATGACTGAAAAAGGCAAGAAGGCGCTTGAAGAAGCAAGGGCAAAGATCAAGGCAATGGCATGAGCGTTTCTAAGCATTTTCGCAAATTCAATGAAGGTCTGGCGGTTCGCATCGTTGTGATGGTCGCCACCATGGAATGCGTTTATGCTTTTGCCGCCTTCGTCATGGTCCCTTTCTTTCTGCCCAGCACAGAAAACATCGTTCAGTACGTTAGCTCTTCGCTCCTGCAGCTCGTGTTCCTCCCGCTCATCATGGTCGGTCAAGATGTCATGTCTCGCAAAGAGCGGGCGCAGCGCGATTCTGACCATCGCATGATCATTGATGAACTCAAGCTGTTGCGCGAAATTCACAGCACAGTTGTCAAAGGCGTGAACGCTGATGTTTGAAACTGACGGCATGGAAATCGCTCCCAAAGCGAAACGCGCTCGCACCAAGACTGCTGAGCCTGCCAAGCCAGTCACTGTCACTGAAAGCCACGTGGTCGTCAAGGCGCGTGCCTTCGGCCAACACAACGGCAAGAACATCGAGAATTATCTACGCGGTCAAGGCGTAGCAGAAAACAGCGCTGATTGGCACGAAGCCAAGCAGGCATATCAAACCGCTAAGGAAAATCCCCATGCCGCTTGAGAAAGCCAAAGAAGGCACACCCGGTTTCAGTCGCAATATCGCCACCGAGATGAAAGCTGGCAAGCCTCAGAAGCAGGCTGTCGCCATCGCCTATAACAAGGCGCGTGGGGATGCCGATCGGCCCGATCCGCGCGATCGCGATCACTACAACAAGCCTTGGCGGCAGCTCGCCAAAAAGGGTGCGGATGTCCCCTATAACCCGCGTGGGGATGCCGCCAAAGCCGACTGCGTTTACGAAAAGAACGGTGAATTCTTCTTCGAGGTGCCCGGCTTCAAGGAACATCGCGGACCATTCGCCAGCGAATCTGAAGCCAAGGAAGCTGCAGTCAAGGCTGGTGTTGTGGCTGATGCCGACGAAGCCATCCTTGGTCGTGCGGATGCCGATGATGGAAAAGAGCATTGGATCACCATGAAGGGTTCTCCGGTTCTCGTCGGTGGAGACGGTGAAATCAAGGGCGGTGCTGGCGGTAAATTCAATGGTCAGAAGGCTGGGAGCGTTAAGTCAGGGCCTGAAAAGTCTGAACCTAAGAAGTCTGAACCTGAGAAGAAGAGCAATAAGAAAGATCCGCGCTCTCTGACTCTTGAGCAAGGTAAAGCCGCCTACAATATGGCTGAGCAGAAGGCGAAAAACAAATACATGCGAGCCTTGAGCAAGGATCGCATGTATCCGATCGCACAAGAGGCTGCTGCCGAAAAATACAATGAAGAAGTTTCCAAGGCTCGAAAAGAGCATTTGAGCTGGCGCAAAGAATATGGTGGTGATAAGCCCAAGCCCGGTGAACCTGGCGGTTCTTATGAGAAAGGTCTCTACGATAAGTACGGTTTCTACACCGATTGCCCTGTGAAAATGGGCAGTAAGGCTGGAAACGTGATGGCCGAAAGCGGTGATAGCGTTATCGTCAAGCTGGCTAACGGTTCAATGGAAGAGTGGCCCTCCAGCAAAACCAAGTTCAACAATGGAGATGAATCGGCCAAGGCTGACTCTGAACCCACCATCCGCCAAGAAGGCGACGAATGGGTTATCATGAGCAACTCTGGTGGTAAGAAGTCCATCATCCGTTTGGATGTGAAGGACTACAGCAAGAGCGAAGCTCTCAAGTACGCCACGACGCTCCCGCAGTACACGTATGGCGAATTCACCGAGCGCATGGACAGCCTGCCGCCTTTGCAGCGCGCCTTGCACATGGCTGATGCGCTTTATGCAAAGGTTGATTCTGCTGTTTCCAAAATGGACGCTGCCGGCGATCAGCGTTTCAGCGTCGTCTACATCAACAGCGCAGGCAAAGAGTCGACTGTTACTGTTCGTGCAAAGCACAATGTCGACGCAAAGAAAGTAGCCAAACAGCAGCTCGGCAGCGAGATCAAAGATATCCGCCGTGTTGAACAGCTTCCTGATCGTAGATCGGACGCCGAACGTGACCTGCCCGGTGCTGGCACCAGTGAAGGTGGGTATTCGGATGCTTCCGAAGAGCAGAATCTCCAGGAAATTGAGAAGGAAGGTTTCGGAGACGGTCGTCGTGGCGAGAAGGCTTACAACCCTTACAAGGGTAAAGAGTCTGACGCCTATAAGAAGGGCTACGCTCGCGGCATGATTCACAGGCAGCGCAAACAATGACGCAAACCAAGGTCAACAGTAAGTCGATGAGCGCGCTGGCCGATGCTGCCGGTGCACTCAAGGCGCGTGTTGACGCTGAATACCATGGCCGGAAAGTCGAGCTGAACAAGCCCATGAAGGGTGACATCAAAAAGTCCAAGGTCTACGTTGAAGACCCAAAGACTGGCAATGTCAAGAAGGTTGAATTCGGCGATCCGAACATGCGAATCAAGAAAAACAGCGACGAACACCGCGAATCTTATTGCGCTCGCTCTGCCGGTCAAGGCAACACCGACGACAAAACATCGGCCAACTATTGGTCGCGCAAGGCTTGGAATTGCAAATGATTCGTGCTGCGGGCATCCTTTTCGTCGCTGGTGACACCGCTCTCTTTCTGAGGCGCGGCAACGGCGCTGATCACCCCAACGAGTGGGCGATCCCCGGCGGAAAGCTGGAAGGCGACGAAACGCTTGAAGAAGGCGCAATTCGGGAAACCTACGAAGAGGCAGGTGTCGTCATCAAAGAAAGCGAGATGGCTTTCTGGACACGCACACTTGCTCCTGCTGAAACTCCGATTGAGCAGGCTTTGATTGCGACACCTGCGGACCCTGCGCAAGAGCCTGCTCCCAGCACAGACGTCGACTTCACAACGTTCTTGGTCAAGGTCAGCCATCAGTTTACCCCCAAGCTCAATCTTGATGAGCATGATGGTTTCGCTTGGTCGCCGATCAGTGCCCCTCCTCAGCCTATGCATCCTGGCGTCCAGGTGGCCCTGGAGCGTTTCTCGATGGACGAGCTAGGGGTTGCTAGGGCGATCTCGGAGAATCGCCTGACGAGTCCTCAGAGGTACGAAAACGTATGGCTGTTCGCTATCCGTATTACCGGCACTGGCGTCAGCTATCGCCATGCACGGCAGGAATTTGTTTGGAGAGATCCGAGCATCTACATCAACGAAGAATTCCTAGCTCGGTGCAACGGTCTTGCTGTGATCTGGGAACACCCAGAAAAGTCTCTCCTGAACGATAAAGAATTCAGTGACCGTGTGATCGGCTCGATCATGCTCCCTTATATCCCGGCTGACAAACCAGATGAAGTCTGGGGGATCGCCAAAGTTTACGACGCTGAAGCTGCGAAAGAAATGCGCGACAATCAGCTGTCCACAAGCCCAGCTGTCAACTTCGCTGATCCCACAGAAAATGATAGGGTCACGCTGGAAGACGGCAAGGTAATGCTCATTGAGGGCAAACCATCCCTGCTCGATCACATTGCCATTTGCGCTAATGGTGTGTGGGACAAAGGGGGTGATCCTACCGGTGTTGAGAGTATTGATGCGATTGCCGACTCTCAAGGCCCAATTCAAATCGGCAACGCAAAACCCACCCCGCGTCTAGGTCTGCTTCGGGTTGCAGCCGCCACCATGGCCCTGCATTCTCGTTCAGCAATCGCCACCCAGGAGAAAACCCATGCCTGAACAGGGCCACAAGAATGAAATTATCAGCGATGCTGACGAGAAGCTCGGCCAGATCGCTGACATGATCCGTGATTCGATCGCAAAGTTCGACTCGCTGAGCAGCCGCATGGATTCCATGGAAGAAAAGATGGATTCCAAGCGCAAGGACGCTGAAGAAAAAGAGCGCATGGACGCTGAAGAAAAGGTCGAAGACGCCAAGTGCGACGACGATGACGACGACATGAAGGTCGAAGAGCCCGGCGAACCGCGCGAAGTCGCTGCTGACAAGCGTCGCAAGGACTCGGAAGAAGAGCGTATGGACGCTCGTCGCAAGGACGACGATGACGACTATATGGATGAAGAAGGTGACAAGCGCGTGGCTGACTCCACCCGTGCAGAACTCGCTGCCCTGCGCAGTGAAATCGCTGCCATGAATCGTCGTGCACCTGCAATGCTGAATGACATCGATCGTGAACGGTTCGCTGCCATCCAGGAAGCTGCTGACCCGGCCTTTCAGGCGTTTGGTGACCGCGCTCCGGCACCGCTCTCGGGTGAAACCCCGACGCAGTACAAGCGTCGCCTCGGCAGCAAGCTGCAGGCCAACTCGCCCAAGTGGGCGAATGCCCGTCTGTCGGCCGTCAGCGATGACGCGATGCTTGACACGATCCTCACCGAAATCTATGCGGACTCGGCGGCTGCTGCTCGTCGTGGTGCTGACGTGATGCCGGGTCAGCTGCGCGAAATCTCGCGTCAGGCTGGCGGCCACATCATCAACGAATTCGTTGGTGAACCTGGTTCGTGGATGAGCGGTTTCACTGGCCGCGTCAACCGCGCTGGTGGCTTTCACTGATCACCTCCTTCTGAAAAGGTAAAAGACAATGGCTGCAAATAACGGTTATCCTTCGCTGACGACCGCTGGTCAGGGGCTGTTCAACGGCGCTTCGTCCACCGGCGTTATCCAGGGTCAGGCTTACCCTGATCCTTCGACACGCAACGCACTGCAGTCGGGCATCGTCTCGCAGAGCGAAACGACTGTGATGTGGGGTGGCATCGGCATCTATGCTGATATCTCGCCCATCAGCAGCACTGGCCCTCGCCAGACTCTGGGTCCGGTCATCGGTCGTGCAACCTCGCTCACCGGCTCGACTGCTCTGGTCGGCTTCACTGTGTTCGATCAGACGTACAACCTCGTCACCGACCCGAACAACACGGTCCCGACTGCAGGTTCGGGCCAGAGCCTGAACTTCTACGCACTGGGCTCGCGTGCACGTATCGCCGTTGCTTGCGATCCGTCGTTGATCTCGCTGCGTGGCGGCGAAATCAACCAGCAGGTCAGCTGGGACTTCACCGCTCAGGAACTGGTGCCTTATGCTCCAGCTTACAATGCCGTCACCATCACTGGTGCGGTATGGGCGGCGACTTCGGGTGGCCAGATCACCTTCACTGTCGGCACCAACCTGACGGCAGTTCTCTCGGCTGGCGACGACATTGAAGTGTCGGGCATCGTCAGCACTGGTGGCACCGGTGGTACGTTCAATGGCATCTGGACTGTCGTCAGCACGACTTCGACCACGGTCGTTGTTCTGGCTCTGGCAGCTTCGGGCTATTATGGCACGTACTCGTCGGGCGGCACGATTGCTGCCAACGGCGGCGCTCTGCCGGTAACCGTTCTGGACGTTCAGCCGTCGGGTTGCATGACTGTTTCGAACAGCACTGCAACTGGCTACACGAACTGGAACTTCAACGGCGCTTGCGCTATCATCCAGCTGACTGGCGGCACCACGGCGTAAGCCTGAAGCCATTTTTTGAAAAGGAAATGAACCATGGCTATTAACGCCGGTGCATACAAGATCATCGAACCTTCGTTCCGCGAACCGGAAATTTTCATGCAGTTCCAGCAGGCTTCGGGTTACACCGAAGTCCTGGAAGGCGGCAAGTTGCGCGCCAAGCTGGCTGAAGACGATCTGGTCGTCTATGCGAAGCAGCTGAATATCCGCACCAAGATCAGCGGTTCGCAGTCGACTGCCAACCAGCTTCCGGGTGTGGACATCAGCGCCCAGATGTTCAACACCAACACCTATCAGTTCCGCGTTCGCGCTGAATATGATCACCATGACGTCGCCGCTGGCGGTCGTTGGGGTTTTGCGGTTCCTGAAGCGTATCGCCTCGGCATGCGTCAGGCTCACTTCCAGCAGGCTCGCGATGCAGCCCTGTTCGGTCTGCAGCCGCAGTATGGTGAAGGCTTCCTGAACGCTCCGGGCGCAACTGCCGTCAACCTGCCGCCTGACCAGTACGGCAACGACACCATCGTCACCTATGACAATGGTCAGATGTCGTTCTTCCTGGCGAACCAGATCGCTCAGATCAAGACGCGCACTCTGCAGCTGGGCATCGGCCGCAAGTTCGTTGTGCTTGGTCCGCAGCGCACGCTGTCTCAGTTCGAATACAACGTCGTCAGCCTGACGCAGTTCCAGCGCATTGGTGCTGGCACCGCTTCGACTGTCGAAGTTCTGAAGAACATGCTGGTTGCCAACGACGATGAGCTGGTGTGGGCATACGACGACACCCTGCAGGGTGCTGGTGGTTCGCCGAATGCCGACATCATCCTGATTGCGATGCCTGAAGTCGCTGTTCCGAGTGGCCCTGCCGCTCTGAACACCAACGTTTTCGCGACGCTGAAGCCGAACAACCCGACCTGCTTGACGCAGTATTCGGACATGGCTGCTCCGCGCGAAATCATCTCGCCTCTTGCTGGTGGCGCTACGGACGTTCTGTCCGAATGGCGTCTGACTCCGGGCTGGGCTCCTCGCCCGCAGGCTCTGACGATCATCACAGCCAACTACCAGTAATACCATGTAGCCGCCGTGGATGTTGCGAGTGCATTCACGGCGGTTACACTCGCACCACTCGTTTAGGATTTGGAAATGGCACGACTTTTTGTGGTCAACTGCACGGCTCAGAACAGGCAGGTTTACTACCGGCTCGATTTTGCTGTCGATGGCAACGGCAACCGGATGGACGCAAAGCAGCTTCCTCCGAAATACCTCGAAATCGCGGCTGGCCAGCAGGTTCAGTTCGGCGGCGAAGTGTTTCCTGGGCAGGCAGAAAAGCTCATCCAGCAGCTTGAATTCAGCGCTGGGGCTGTGGCTCTGGAAGAAATTCGCACTGCCAAGGCCAAGGGTGTGGTCAAGCTGATCTGGTCGCTTGACAAGGCTGTGCCGCGCGCCATCTGCGAAGATGTCAAGGCGCACAACATGGGCATGCTGACTGATCTCGGCGTGAAGCGTCGCCAGAACCTCGCAATCGTCTCGGACTATGGTCTGCGCGAAATTGCAAATGAAATGGGCAGCAATGCTGACTCGACCGGTTTCGAGATGGAATTTGAGTCGGTCGGTCAGAGCGACCCTGAAATGACTGCACCCAAGCTGGAAGAAGGTCTGCGGATCAATCCGACGAAGGGTGCTCCGCGTGGCCGAAAAGCCAAGAACGCCTAACTGACGAAACCGGAGAGGCACAATGGCAAGCACATATCCCTACACACCGATCCCCACCGAGGCAGGTTTCTCTGCTTGGGTTTATGGCGTGATGGGTGTGCCTGCGGAATACCTGCCATCAACCTCTCCGGTTATCGGCTATGCGTACAACACGGCAGCCGCAACCGTCAACACTGCGTTCATGTGTGTTCCTGGCCCGATCTACCTGCAGATGGTTTACAACCTTGCAGGGCACCTTCTTGCCACATGGGCACCCGATGTTCCGGGCTTGATCTACATCACCGTAGAAACCACCCAGTATGGCTTTTTTCAGTACCTGCGCAAGCAGAACAACATGCTCGGCTTTACGACTGGCATCGTTCAGTCTTCGAGCGACGAAGGCACCAGTGCAAGCATGGTCGTGCCTAAGCAGGCTGAAAATCTGACAGTTGGTCAGCTTCAGCTCACCACAACGGTTTGGGGTCGCACATATCTTGGGTACGCTCAGGATTATGGCACCAACTGGGGGATTTCATGAAATACCTTGTGATGGGTGTCGTTGACGTTCCATACGAAAATGAAGGTATTACCCCCAAGCGCAAAACAAAGCGCGGTGAAGGAAGTTCGCGCGGCGCTCCCACAACAACGGTTGAGGTCGCAACGATCCTTGAAGAAAAATACAGCGTCATGCAGACATTCTATGACGCTCGCAAGCAAGACATAACTGCTTCGCTTGTTTCTTCGGCTGAAGGTGCACTAGAAGACCTTTTCGCAGGCGGTCACCCTACTGATCCTTTTGCAGAAACAGGGCAGTTTGTTCAGTCTGAATTCCGCACATTCCTGATGTCTGCTGAGATCGAGAGCTTGGGCATTCCAGGCGTACCGACCAAGGCTGCTCAGAGCCGCAGATCGCTCCGCTTCAAAGCCAAAGTTGGCCCTAGCGAGCGACCGTCATTCATCGATACGGGCACTTACGAGCTGTCCATGCGTTCATGGGTTGAATGATGGCTACCAGCGGCGGCGGATCAATTTTCGAGACGACTGGCAATCAAGGCCAGATGTCATCAACTCTGCGGGCAGGGGTGGAAACCCTCGACCTCCAGCAGACTGTTGAATTTGAACTTTACAAGCAGGTGATCCTTCCTGTTGATGGGTTCGTGTTCTGGGCAAAGGCATCCCTGCTGGCTGCCGGCTCGGTTGACCCTGCATATTCTCTGACCTTTCTGGCGCAAGGGTCGCTTCACCACACGACGACCAACCGTCAGGACCCTGACGAAAGTTTCTCGGTCCACCGGATGGTTTTCACCAGCTTGCAGCCGATCAACAATCTCGGAAATATCGCACCCAATTATTTGTATCTCGCCACGACTGATGGTGAGCAATATGCTTTTTCTACACGTTCTGGTTGGTATCGTCAGGCTGGCCTTTATCACTATAGCGGTGATGCGGTTTATTCTTCGCTTGCTTCGCAGATTCTGAATGACCCCAGCCTTCTCGGTCAAGAGCGGGTGGTGTCAAACTCTCTCCCGATCTGGCTAAAGCTGAATCAGTTCTTTCCGATCTACCCAAGCCTTTTGGTGCCTGACAACCTTGAGCCTCCCTATGCCGTGGCTGACATTTCAGAGGACAGCACATCGCCGCTTCAGTCTGCACCCTTCTGGGACAAGCAGGGCAACCGCTGGCAGCTTGCCAAAGACACGGTTCGGATCGTGACTTATGGCATCAGGAATAACACAATCATGGACTGGATCGATTCAGTCCAAAGTTACGCCTTGAACAATCCTGAAATTTTTGGCATAATGAACTCGCCTATCCCGAGGGACGCAAAGCGGGGTCAGACTGAAATCAGCGCAATCGCTCAGAAAAAGGTGATTACGTTTGATGTGAACTACTACCAGAATAGGATGAATAGCTTGTCCCGCCAAATCATCCAGAGTGCTTTCATTGAAGGTTTCTACCCAGAGTACTGATTATCTTTGCTTGTGTCCCACTATAGGAGAATTTTATGGGCCAGAATCTTGCTGTACAGACCGCTCTTTCTGTTTCGAGCGGCGCTAGCTTCACGAACCTCGACAGCGCGGGCAACCTCCGTGTAACGGAAAAGAACGAAACTCACGTTCAGGTTGCTGCCAGCCAGACCAAGTCGGTTCTGGGTGCGACCGGCGCGGTCGGTGACACGCTGTATGCAATCACCATCGTTCCCGCAACGACTTCGCCGGGTGCAGTCACACTGTATGATGGCTCGGGCAGCACTGGCATCGTCCTGTTTGCTGGCGGCGCTACTTCGGTTGCTGACCTCAAGCCTTTCCAGGTTCTGGTTCAGGCCAAGGCAACTGCCGTTGCTACCCCCGGCTGGTTTGTGACCACAGGCGCGAACGTGTCGGTTGTGGCTGTTGGCAACTTTACCTAATCGGTAAAACCGCAAAAGCCATCAACTCTGACCAGAGGGCAGAACAATGACCACTTTCAATATCGTTACCGTCAATGCATCGGTGGTGCAGGCACCGGCACCCAGCACCCTTCAGCAAACTGGGGGTCTTGTTTCGCAAGGCGGAACTACCCTTACGCCCGGCACTGCCACTCTGGTCAGCACTTTTGCACAGCTGCAGACCCTTCTGGCTCCCGGCAAAACCATCTCGTCTCTGGCGTGGGCAACCAATGTCGTCACTGTGACGACCACAGCTCCGCACGGCTGGACAATCGGTGACGTCATCCCTGTGACGATCGCAGGGGCTGCTCCGACCGGCTACAACGGCACCTTCTCGGGCACCGTTACAGGAACCACGACACTCACCTATCCTTTGGTGACGAACCCCGGTTCCGAAACCACTCCGGGCACAATCACGCTCGGCGCGGTCACTGAGCTTACGCAGATGGGCACAACGTATTTTGCAGGAAACGGCGTGCCTAGCGTCTATGTGGTTGAGCTCGGCGAAGGCACACCGACAGAAAATGTTCCTGATCTTGCAACTTTCATCGGCAAAGTTGCAGGCACCAGCGGTCAGATTTATGGCTATCTGGTTCCGCGCAACTGGGACGACACTGCTCCATTCTTGGCGCTCTGCAGCAATTACACTGCGACCAACTCGCAGCTGTATTTCTGGGTTACGACGACAGTCGCAAACCGCGCAGTTTATGCAGCGCTGAAGTGCGTCTATGCTGAAGTTGAATCTCCGAACATTCCCGCCACGGAATTCTCTCTGGCTTCGGCATTCGGCAACGCTATTTCTCAGAATCCGAGCAGCGCCAGCAAGCTGGTTCCTCTCAGCTACTCGCCCAGCTTTGGCACGACCGCTTACCCAACGACTGGCAATCAGTCTGTTCTTCAGGAACTGGCTGTTGCGAATGTTGGCTGGGTTGGCACAGGCCAGCAGGGCGGAATTTCCAACAACATCATCTATCAAGGGAAGATGTCGGACGCGAATTTCTGGAACTTCTGGTATTCGGTTGACTGGGCCCAGATCAACATGCAGATCGCTCTTGCCAATGAAGTGATCAACGGGTCGGCATCAAGCGTCAATCCGCTGTATTACAACCAGCAGGGCATCGATCGCCTGCAGAATCGCGTTGTTCAGGTCGCTCAGAATGGTGTCAGTGCAGGCGTCGGCAACGGTCAGGTTATCGCAACCAACCTCCCTGTCGCGCAGTTCAGTGCGAATCTTAATTCAGGCGTTTACGCAGGCCAGATCGTGGTGAACGCAGAGCCAATGGCGGATTATTCTGCAGAAAATCCGAATGATTACGCTGTTGGAAAGTATTCCGGCATCTCTTGCGTTTGGATTCCGCAGCTTCCGTTCCTAAACATCTACTTCAACCTTGAAGCAACAACGTTGCTGATCGGCTAACGGAAACACAGGGGTCAAGACAATGGCAAATCCGCTTACTCCACAGGGCACTTTGAACCGCGCGCTTACCAGCGTATCGGTCATCAACTTCCCTGCGCTGAACATAACTTCTGGCTTTTTCGGCACAAAAGTCGCTCGCATCACTTTTGAAGGTGATGCTTCGGACTACATCGCAACCCTTACTGGCGCAGTGCCTTCGCCTCGCCTTTATCAGGTCGCTACGGTTGCGATGTACCTGAACAAAAGCCAGATTCAATCAACCCTTTGGGAGAAGCAGCGCAACACGAACACCGCGATCGGTGATGTCGTTGTGGTGACCGACTCTGCCATTCTCGGCAAGTATCGGATCTCGAATTGCATTCTCCAGAATGTGAATGAACTTGATTTGACAGGTGAAAGCAACGATTATCCTGTCATGCTCAAGGGAATTTACTACGTCAACAATTCTCTGTTCCTGTAAAATTCAGCTAGGACACTCGCAATGGCCGCAATCAACCGTCAACTCAATCTTGTCATCCCAATCACTCGTGAAGATGGCACAACTGTTTACATCCACTCAACACCGATCCGACCTGAAACATTTGAATTCTATCACATGGTTCTTGCGAAAACGTGGAGCGGATTTATTCAGAATGGCCTCGACCCTCGCAGCGCACCAAGTGTTGCAGCCTTGATTCTCAAGGACACTGCAAAATCGACAACACGCAGCTTGGGTCACAACTGGTGGGATGGTCAAGATGGGGTTGGCGGTGAATCCGGCCTCCTGGCTGAAATTACACGGCTGAGCAATGTCATCCACTCAACAAAAGAGAGTGGCTGGTCACCCACCCCCCTTTACATCGCTCTTTCCGAAAATCTGATTGACGCAGAAGAAAAAGCAGAGGTTATGAACCTTCTGACTTTTTTTACTGTGGCATCGGTAATGCCACCGAGGCCAGATCGAAAAGCGATGGTGGAGGGGATGGCGTCAATTTACGAATTGCAGACCACATTGTTCAACTCTACGGAATACGCGAATTCCTTGAAGATGTCGACGCCCGCAGATGCTATTGGCGAGAGCACCCCAGCATAGTTTCCAATGCTTTGAATTGGCTTGCCGGTGAAGGCTGGCAAGAATTCTTCAAAGACAAAGGCGACCCTTGGGATACATATCACACTGCAGAGGCGTTCAGACAGCGTCACACTATGGATGGTTTTCGCGCCATGGCTGCAATGCTCGCAAGAGCGAACTAAAGGGTAAGTGATCGATGACTGCACCTATCCTCAAAATCCCTGTCGATGATTCCGCTTTCAAGCGTTTCATGGAAGCTTTTGGGAAGTATCAGGAAAACCTTAAGGGTCAACCTGAGATGTGGAAGGACGTAAACCGGGAGGCAGCCAGTTTCGCTGCTCTGGGTGCAGCCATCGTCACTGACATCAACAATCAGATTGAAGCAACGCAGCAGCTTGCTGAAGAGGAAGCCAAGCGCCAAGAGGCGGCTGAAAAGGCAGAGCGACGCCTGCAGCAGCTTGAGCAGGACAAGCAGGATCGCCGTCAAAAGGCGATCGAGACGATGAAGAAGTCTTACAAGACTCTTGTCGGGCTTGCCGCTGATTTTGCAAAATGGTCCATAGGCGCTGGCCTTGCTGGCGGCGTCATGACGTTCGGCCTTGAGCATGTCGCTGGGAAGATCGGCAACGAGCGGCGGGAAGCGCAAGGCGCAGGCATCAGCATCGGTCAGCGTCGGGCGATGAACCTGACGATGCAGCGTTACTATGACGTCAACTCTGTCGTCGGCAATGTTGCCAACATGCAGGCCGACCCCAGCCAGTGGGCGACATTCTCTCAGATGGGTGTCAACCCGCGCGGAAAAGACCCTGCAGAGCTTTCGCTCGAGGTTGCACGGCGTGCCGCTGAGATGTTCACAAAGGACAAGGGCAACCTTGCCCTAGCTCAGGCTCAAGGCTTGACGAACATCTTCACACCTGAGGATCTGCGTCGCCTTGCAGATGCATTGAAGTCTGGCGAGCTTGGCAGGTCTCAGCAAGAGTATGGCGGCCTCAAAAGCAAATTCCAGCTCAGCGATCGAGACGCCAAAACTTGGCAGGATTTTGACAAGCGGATAAATGAAGCGAGCATGACGCTTCAGAAATTCTTCACAGACAAAATCTCTGTCATGGTTCAGAATGGCTCGCTCGACAAAATAATCAACTCATTCGAAAAGCTGGCTGAAGCAGGCATTGACGCTTTTGCAGACATTTTCAGTGATCAAGGCTTCCAGCAGGCTGTTTCTGATTTTGCCGAGGAAATAAAAAGCCCTGATTTCCAGAAATCACTTAAGAATTTCGCTCAGGCAATCGGCGAAACTGCCAACATCCTTGTCAAGTTTCTGCCCACCCTCAAAACTCTTTTGTTCCAGAACACACCAAAAGAGGACAAAGAGGCAGACACATCAATCGCGCAAAAGTTTGGCGGCGCTTTTCCGGGTCTCTGGGTTTTCCCGCTTGTCGATGCCCTGAGAGAGCGCATGGGCGGTGCTGATTCGAACAACACTGCACCGGGCAGGGAAAACGCAAGCTACACAAAATATTCACCGACAGTTAAAGGCAGCCTTTCTCCCAACTTCTCGGCTTCGGCTGCCAGGGCTGGTGCTGCCTTTGCAAACGATCTTGGCGGAACCCTCGGCAATGGTTCGGTTGCTGACCGAAACAATAATCCCGGCAACATAATGTCTGGACGAGGACCAATTCACTTCCCTGATCTGAAAAGCGGCGCTTCTGCAATGGCGCGTCAGCTCTTGCGAGATTATGACGTTCACGGTCAAAAAACCATTGAGCAGATAATCAACGATCCTCAGCATGGATGGTCAAATGAGTGGCAAAAAGGCAACACTCATCAAAGTGCTCTGAACTATATCGCAAGGCTTTCGAAAGGTCTCGGGATCAAGCCAAACCAGGACTTGAACCTTCACGATGATCGCGTTCTTGAAAAGCTGATGATCGAGATGAACAAAGTTGAGCGAGGCACGAAAACGAGAAAGCCTGCGACCCACTTCAAGCATGATGTTCACCTGAAATCTCACACAGGCCAGTCCATCGCAACAACCCTTCACACGGCGTCAATCTGATGAACTTCACAGATTATGAATACAGCTTTCAGGCGACCCCGATCATTTTGGTGAATGGCTATGCTGGAACAGGCATGCTCAACATCATCGATCTGCTGACGAAGTTGAACATCAACACCGGCATCGGCGCAAAGCAAACCAATTGGGCGAATTTCAGGCCAGTGACTGGTCACAGCCTTATGTCCAATGAAATTGCGACCTATCCGTTCGCAAACCAAACGACTGCTGCCAATGCAGTCATCACAGCACCTCTGAAAATATCAATGGAGATGCTGATACCAGCGAACAATGTGGTGACTGTTACCAGCAAGCTGTCAATCATCACTTCTCTCAAAAAGGCTCTTGACACTCACACCGCAAAAGGTGGCTGGTACAATGTTTGCACTCCCAGCTACGTCTACACCGGATGCCTGCTCGAGAGCCTGATTGATGCATCTGACGAAGAAGAGGGTGCACAGGTTCAGGTTCGCTGGATCTGGAATTTCATGCAGCCTCTTCTGTCTGTTTCGACGCAGCTGCCATCACAGAATCCGCCTACATCAAACATCAGCCGTCAGCTGATTGCGCAGGGTGACCCGCCTCAGTATCAGCCTGGAAAATCCTTCGCCTCCAACCCGGCAGCAAACATCAGCCAGAACTATGTTCCTGGCAATGCTGGCGCGCTTGGGAGCAACATTGCACCGCCAACTTCTTCGTTGAGCAGCCCTCTCCCAGCAAGCCAGAATTGATTCGAGGGAAGCCATGACGACCCTGACACAGTTTACGCCAACGACGAGCCAGAACTTCTCATTCCAGCCGACGCTTGATGGTCAGGTTTACAGCGTTGTTGTGACGTGGAACCTTTTTGGCGCGCGATGGATCCTGAATGTTTACACCCTTCAGAATGTTTTTGTCATGCAGAAGCCTTTGACCGGCTCACCGCTTGATTACGACATCAATCTGATTGAAGGCTATTTCACGACATCAACGCTCGTTTACCGAGTATCAACGAACAATTTTGAGGTCAGTCCGTGAGTCGTTACTATCGGATTGTCGTTGCTCCAAGCACAGAAGCGCAGCAAGCTGCTGGCGTTGCTGCGCCTTCGAACACCTCTGGCGTTTGGACGAACCGTATCAATAACGCTTGCGACACTGGCGCTCAGATGATTGAGATGGACCTTCAGGTCGGAGCCTATGACTCGCCATCCGATAAAGGCGCATCTTGGGTCCGCATTTGGGGTCCGACAAAAGAGCAGATCTCTCAGGCATCAAATTATAACGGCTCAAACATCCAGATATTCGGAGGGATGCAGCCGGGTCTTCCGCTTGCGACGGAAGGGTTCAACAACAATCAGTCTGGCCTGCTCATATCTGGACTTCTGTTTCAGGCTTTCGGCAATTGGCAAGGTCTCACACAGACCCTTGAATTTATCATCAAGGCTGATGGGTCATCGACACAAGCAGCTCCGGGCAACTTCTTGCTTTTCTGGAAGAAAGGGCAAACCCTTGCTTCCGCTTTGCAGAACTGCCTTCAGATTGCTTACCCAAATTCAAAAATAAACATAAGCATCAGCTCTAAGCTGGTCCTTCCTGCTGATGAGCCAACTGTTCATTACACGCTTCCTCAGCTGTCAAATTACGTGAAGATGGTCAGCAAAGACATCTACAACGACCCAGACTATCAAGGCGTCAGCATATCGATTGGCGGCGGAACAATCAATGTGTTTGACGGAACTGTTCCGACATCAATTAATGGTCAGCAGACTGAAGAGATCCAGATCCTTGAGCAGGACTTGATCGGGTCGCCCACATGGCAAAATTCAAACACCATTCAGTTCACTACAGTCATGCGTGCCGACCTTACGATTGGCTCTGAAATATCCCTCCCTGCCATCGCAGGCCTTCAGGCAATAACGAACGTCAACAGTCAGAGCTACGCACGAGCGGCTGACGCATTTGATGGAACATGGATCATCAGCGACATTCGCCATGTCGGAAATTCAAGGCAAGGCGACGCTCAAAGCTGGGTTAGCGTCTTTCAGGCATACACCCAGAACACGGCAGCAGTCACAGATTCGCCAGAAGGTTCTGACGTATGAGCATGTACGACGACAACTCCCAAAGGCTGCCGATTGCCAAATCGGTCACACGCCTTGCTTCAGCCAAGACACAGGACGGAATTCAGGCGCTTGGCAAGGGTCTCCCTTGCACTGTTGCAGCAGTCATCAGCCCTGGGATCGTCCTCGTCAATTTTGAAGTTGCCTCCACGCCTGCGCCCCTTCCGCAGATCACAATGCCTGTTGGCAAACCGCCTTACATTCAGTACCCAATTCAGGTTGGAGACATCGGTGTCGCTCTTTCTGCAGACCTCCGCCTTGGTGGCCTGACTGGCCTTGGTGGTGGAACACCCAATCTGCAGGACACAGTTGGCAATCTTGCTGCGATGACATTTTTCTGGCTCGGAAGCACGAGCGAGGAATTCATCAACCAGAGTGCAGTGACACTGCTTGAACCGACAGGAAACTGCAACCTGCAGGTTGCGCCCACTGGTGTTCTGATTGAAGGCGAGAATGGCAATCTTGAAGTCTCTGGAACCGTCACGGTTGGCAACGGCGCTTCTGGCTACTTCACAACTCCAACTGGCCAAACAGTGACAGTCAGCAACGGAATCGTTACAGGAATTTACTGATGATCCATTGTTACCCTCCAATCAACCTCGCTTGGTTTGAAGCACTCATCAAGCAGTCGCTTGTCATCTCAACAGAGGACGAGCTTCAGAAATTTACCAACGAAGCGTACAAAACGATCGGGCTTATAAATTCAGCTTTGGCCGGTCAGCAGCAGCTTCTGACCGCCATCGAAGCCCTTTTGATTCCACCCACAACGCTCCCCACCCTCATAACGTGGGTTGCCGGGATGATCGCGTACCTTGAAGAGCAGTATGCCCCGGCTCTGAAGTCTGTGACACAGGCTGCTGCGATCGCAGTAGAAGTTGTTGCATTGACAGAGGCAATTGAGCAGGCTGCATCTCGCCTTAATGCGACAATCGTAATCCCAAGCGTCGCACCTTTCTGCACGATTGTGGTATAAAAGAGATTTATATTTCGCAAAAAACAGCTTTCTTTTTTCGGCGAAAAAGGCGAAAATAGCGCCTCCGGTCACAATTCTTATAGGGCTACATTATGAGGACTTGGGGCCGTGTCACAACAACCAGCAACTATAGCGGCGCGATCGGCTTCTTTGAGATCGGTTTGAGTGGAATAGGATCCACTGAAACTGGCACAAGTCAGAGCTCGACTTGGGTTGAAGTCTCGACCGATGCCAATGGCTACAATGATGCGGTTTGGCTGACCACCCTTGCACAAGTCCTTCAGCTGGGCTTGAATGAATCGCCTTTTTATGGCAATTATGGAATACCTGCTCAGCAGAGTGCAGTGACTCAGGTTTTCCCTGATTATTACGTCACACTAACTCAGCAGAACTTCTCGCAGTATTTCTTGCAGTTGTTGATCGCAAGACAGCCGTCTTATGATCCGACCTACAGCATCAATGCGACAGCCAATCCCGGCGCTACTCTCATAAGTCCGGTGCCAATCTGATGACAACGACCTCTTCAACTTCAACCCCAATCACAGTCAACTTCACAGTGACTGATGCTGGCGCACAACCAACGCCCCCGGCGACCCTTTGGGCGAACCTGATTCAGCTGGTGGCTGCCAACAATCCGGGATACACTGTCCTTCCTGGTGGGTTGATTGAAGACCTTGCCAGCACAGCGACTTATGCGATTGCACTGTGCGACGCGGCTGCGGTCGAGACAATCAACTCCATCACACCTTTCGGCGCGAATGCCTATTTGCTGACTGAGCTCGGCAATATCTATGGCGTCGCACAAGGGACGACCTCCAACACTTCAGTCTATGTCGTGTTCACTGGGACCATCGGGTTCCAGATTCCTCCCGGCTTTCTGGTTTCTGACGGAACATATCAATACCAGATTCAGGACGGCGGCATCGTCGGAAGCTCTGGCTCGTCTGTTGCGCTTTATGCGGTCGCAACGCAGAGCGGAACATGGGCGGTTCCTGCCAATTCCGTCAGCTCGATCATCTCAAGCGTGCCAACAGGCATCAGCCTTTCGGTGACCAATCCTCAGGTTGGCACACCCAGCGCTGGCGCTCAGACCCAGCAGGAATTCGCGGCGCAGGTTCTTCAGGCAGGGCTGGTTTCCGGTCAAGGAAACGCCAGCATGGCCAAGACGCTGCTGTCGAATGTCCCAAGCGTTCAGCCTCGGTTGATCGCCATCAAGCAGGTCAACGGCGGCGGCTGGGAAGTGATCGTCGGCGGCGGCGACCCTTATCAGGTGGCAAATGCCATCTATGATTCTGGCCTTGATATTTCAACGCTGGTCGGCTCCACAACGACAGTGACGAATGTCACCGTTGCCAATCCCGGAGTCGTTACAACTTACATCGACCATGGGTTCATCACCGGTCAGAGCAATGTCTACATCTCTGGCGTCAATGGCATGTCAGGCGTCAACGGTGGGCCATACACAGTCACCGTCATCAGCCCCACACAATTCAGCTTCGGCGTCAACACATCGTCGTCGGGCGCATACACTGGTGGCGGCGTAGTCACACCGAACACGCGCAACATCTCGGTGAACATCAACAGCTATCCGGACACCTACACAGTTCCCTTTGTGAACCCTCCGGCGCAGAATGTTTACATTCAGCTTTCCTGGAACTCGATCAGCCCCAACTATGTTTCTGCGACATCAGTTGCACAGCTGGGCAATGCTGCGATTCTGGCCTACATCAACAGCATTCCGGTTGGCGCTCCGATCAACCTGTTTGCGCTTCAGACAGACTTCATTGAGTCTGTTCTTGGCCTATTCAACGGCAACCCGGCTCTGATCAGCTATCTTGATTTTACAGTTACGATCAACGGCTATGAGGCGAATCCAGCAGTCGGGACATCGCTGATCTACGGTGATCCTGAAAGCTATTTTACGGTCACTTCCAACAACATCGTAATCACGCAGGTGTGATGTGACACTTGGCGTAAGCACAAACTGGCCTGTGACTGGACCGACCTCGATCCAGAACACAATCCCTGCGTACCTGTATTTGCAGTACCAGGACGATGACAACGTTGCGGCCTTTTTCACTGCTTACAATCAGTATTCTCAAGCCTACATCAACTGGTTCAATCAGCTGAACCTGCCGATATACACCCAAGCGCCAATCTCTGGCAGCTTTCTGGATTTTGTCGGTCAGAGCATTTACGGAATAATTCGTCCGCAGCTCGCTGTCAGCGGCGGAACACTGACAGTCGGTGATGTCAATACGTTCACCGTCAACTCCCTGACATTCAATGGCTTCAGCGCTGGCACAGGCTATGCCAATCTGACCAGCACAACGTCTGCGACGATCGGGACTGGCTCTTACACTTTCACAGTCAGCACCCCGGCAACAGGCTCGGCCTTTTCAGTCGGCAATCAGGTGAGCGTCGCAAGTGCTTCTAACCTTGCCAATTACATGCAGGGATACATAACCGCCTACACCGGCACTTCCATGACAATCACAGTGACGAGCACAGGCGGTTCTGGAACGTTTGCGAATTGGGTTATCAGCCTCGCCAACACATCGACGAGCGATGACACTTACCGTCGAATCATCACATGGGCCTTTTACAAAGGCGACGGAAAAGTCTTCACGCCGACTTGGCTGAAGCGTAGGATCAATCGTTTTCTGAATGGTGCCAATGGCACTGATGTCGTGAATGATACGCAATACAACATCTCTGTTGTGCCGACCGGTTTTAAGCAGTGGACAATTACGCTCCCGGTCGGCATTGAATCAAACATTTTTGCAGCGGCAGTGATAACTGGCGCAATTGAACTTCCCATTCAGATTACTTGGACGGTGGTGGTAGGATGAGTCTTGAACAGTTCTCCAACAATGCCAGCACAACGCTAGGCGGCGGAATCTCCAGCACTGCAACCACCATCACTGTGGCAGCAGGCACCGGGAATCTTTATTTCCCCACCTTGACCGGTCAGCAGTTTTTCACAGCAACCATCTTCGCTGCTGGGACGACAACGCTCACACCGACCAACTGTGAGATCGTAAAGGTCACTGCTCGCTCTGGCGACACCATGACAGTCGTTCGTGGCCAAGAGAACACGACAGCTTCCGCTTGGTCGACTGGTGCAATATTTGCGAACTTCCCGACAGCTGGCTTCTTGAGCACTCTGTCTGGACCGAGCGACATTCAGTCGCAGACCGGCAATGCTGCTGGTGATGTCGGAACCCAGAATGCCGGCTCGATCTTTTTGAACCCAGCCACCACAAGCCTTTCGAGCATCTACTATTCGCCGATCCGCGTCGGCAAGATCGCTTCCGCAAATACAGGCGCATACACCCTCAACGTCAATGGCCTCGGTGCAAAGAGCGTTCTCCTGAATGGCCAGCCGCTTCAGGCTGGTCAGCTGGCTGCGAGCTGCATCTTTGAAGTGGCTTGGGACGGCAGCAATTTTGAGCTGCTGAGCGAGCCTGCTCAGATTTTCAACTCGAACCTCGCACCAATGGCTGCCAACACAGTCAAGGCGAACATCTCTGGCAGCCCTGCCGCGCCCAGTGACGTTGGCATCTCGGCTTTGCTGGCTGGCCTTGGCTTTGGCGCATCGTCGCAGACTGCGAATGGTTATGCCACGATCCCAGTCCTGGTTGCTGGCGTTCAGACAGAAATTATTCTTCAATGGGCTTCGGTTTCTGGCACAGTCAACTCGAGCCAGACATACAGCTTTCCGACCCCGTTCCCGAACGCTTGCTTGTTCTGCGACGGGGCATACAAAGACAACACCAGCGTTTCAAACGGCGGCTGCGTCATCGACGTAAGCAGCATCAGCGCGTCGCAATATCGCACAACTTGGATCGTCAATTACAACACTGGCGGTGCAGGTGATTCAGCTACAATCAAAATGTGGGCCGTTGGCTTCTAATCAAAGGGTGATATATGTCGAATCTTTTCCCCGGTCAGTATTCGCCTCTTGGTTTTGCAACACTGACGCTCACCAACTCCGCCGCTCAAAATCTCACCGTCCCTGCAAAATCCAAATTTGCACTCATTCAGGCGGCAACTCAGGCTGTCAATTGGCGTGATGATGGCGTCGCACCAACGGCTGCTTTTGGCGGTGGCATGATCATGCCGGTCAGCCTTGAGCCTATGGGTTTTGCAGGAGATCTTTCTTCCATCCAATTCATCTCCACCAACGCTGGTGGCTCCACCCTGCTAGTTTCGTTCTACGGGTAATTCCCGATGTCCACGATCTCACCCACCCATGCCGAACTGGGCATTGAAATTGGAAAGGCGCAGGCAATGGCTGAGGCGTCTGGAAGAAGCATTCAGCGGGTGGAGGACACCTTGAACGACCGTATGGACAGGTTTGAAATCAAGGTTGATGCTGGCTTTAAAGAGATCAAAGATCTTGTGGCTGGCCTTCACCGAGACATCATCTCTTTGAAGGTTCAAGAAGGCCACGAGCAAGGGGCCAAGAAAGAGCGAAAAGACGGTCACTCCAACTGGATCGCCATCCTTGCGATCGTTGTGAGCTTGCTCGCGGCACTCTCCAACTTCCTTGGCTTGGGCGTTCACACACCGCCCATGAAGTAAACGAAAGAGACTGAGATGCCGGTAGACCCTTTTCTTCAGTGCTTGCCAGTCACACTTGGTGAAGAGGGTGGTTTCGTGGACAATCCGGCTGATCCCGGTGGCGCAACCAATCTCGGTGTGACAAAAAGCAGCTGGGAAAGCTGGGTCGGCCATCCTGTTTCGGTCAATGACATCAAGGCGCTGTCAGTGATCGGTGTCACACCGCTTTACCGCAATCGATATTGGCAAGCCACGAGCTGCGACAAATATCCTCTGCCGTTGGCGCTGTGTGTTTTTGATTTTGCAGTCAACGGCGGCGATGGTCGTGCAGTGATGGAACTTCAGAAGATCGTCGGTTGCCCGGCTGATGGTCATGCAGGAACACAGACGATCCTCGCGGCGCAGCAGTTTCTGCGAGCGACAGGAATCAAGACCCTCGTTGGCGACTATCAAAAGGCTCGAGCCAATTTCTACAAAGGCTTGCCGACATTCAAAGTGTTCGGCAATGGCTGGCTCGCCAGGACAGAAAGAATAACGGAAAAGGCATTGTCGTGGGTTTGAAATTCGTCACAGACCTCTTCACAGAGAGCGACAACAAAACATATTCAATGCAAAGGGTGGGCGCAGCCACAGGTCTGCTCATGGCTGCTCTGGCGTTCGCCTCTCAAATGTGGCATAACACTTTGACCCCAGAAGTCTATCAGGCATTCGCAATGGCCTGGAGTGCTATTCTGGTCAGCGGTGGTGTAGGCGCAAAACTGACTCCGGAGGCTTCGAACAATGGATAAAACACCAGCTCACGAGCAGCTCGAAAGTCTTCGGGTTGATGTCGAGTACCCTGAACACATCGATCGGGGCAGCGCAAACACTGCTGAATTTGATGCCAACAAGCACCGCCTCGTTCACAAGCTCGGCCTCGGCTGCTGGAAGTGTGGCGGAAAAGACCACCTTGAGGTCCACCACTACATCATCGAGTGGAGCGAGTGGAATAATGCGGACCCTTCAAAGGTTCTGCGCATCATGCATCAGTGGGATGCTTATGGTTTCGCTGCAGATGGCATGAAGGGCGGAAATCCGCTCCCACAAAGTCCTGATGACCTTCGCAACCTTATGGTTCTCTGCATGCCATGCCATCGCGGCGCTGGCCTCGGGATTCATCAGGTTCCTGCCCCATTCTGGTTTGCCGACCTTGTCAAGCACGAAGGTGCGGTCGTTCTGAAGCCAATCAGCAAAAAGGAAAAGTCCGATGGTTGATATCAAAAGCGACATCAAAGCGATTGCAGCAGGCGTCGAAGCAAAGGCAGAGGCCAAGGCCGAAACATTCGTTGGCAAGGCTAAGGCTACATTCGTCTCAGGGTGGCCTTTCTGGGCTCCGGTCGTCATCCTGGCGGCGCTGCTAGGTCACGCGCTGTGAACGCTCTCCTTGGCCTCCTCTGTGGCTTCCTGAGCAGGTATTGGTATCTTGGCGCGCTGTTCGCTGTGTCGGCTCTGGCTTGGCACTTTGACAGTCGCGCTGTCGCCAATGCTGATGCTGTGAGGATTCAAGCAGAGCAGTTCAAGGAAACTCAGGCAGCTGCCGCAGCAATCGCTCAGGAAGCTCTCGCTCACGAACAGGCAATGTACAATGATCAAGCCCAAAAAGCACAAAAAGACTACGAGTCTCATCTTGAAGATGCTCACTCTTACGCTGCTGCCTACATCGCTTCTCACCGCGTGCAGCCCGCAGCCGCTAAAGGTAGTTCCGGCTCAACCTCTTCCCCCGCCAAAGGTGACAGTTCCGAGCTTCCTGCAGTCGTGCCCACAGATTCCGTCGTGGTATCCACCAGCGACTTGCAAGCCTGCACAAGCTCTGTGACTTATGCGATCGATGCTCATAATTGGGCTGTAACGATCAAGCCTTGATCTTAATTTGATCAAATCAAAACTTTCACTTTGCTTGGGAGCTATTTTCAGGCAAAGTATAGCTGCAAAAGCGGCGACCAGCCTGCAAGGACCACAACATGGGAATCCCCTTCACATACCCTCGCGGTGAAGCAATCATTGCTGATCTTGTCATTGCAGATGCTGGTGATTACAATCCTGCAGACTTGACTGTGACGATGTCGCTCAAGGTTTCTTACAACCTTCAAGCACCTCCAGTCACTGTTGCACCAACAGCAGTATTTGCTGTGACGTATTACCCGGCGCTTGATGGTGCCCCAGCGTATTGGGAAGGTGTGATTGATGCTGCGACTTGCGCTGCTCTCACACCCGGCTCCTACATTACGGATGCTCTAATCATGTCGGGCAGCTCAACAATCGCCGTCACAACGACGCAGGTCATCAACATTGTTGAAAGTGTGACACCCGCAGCATGACCAGCTTCCAGCTATACTGGCGGGGCATATCGAATCCGCCGACGACATATTGGCGCGGCCCAACGGTTCTGCCCACAGTATTCTGGGTTGGCGATGAAAATCCGCCTGAGCTTCCCATTGCTGCAGTCATCGGTCCCATCGGTCCGACTGGCCCCACCGGCGCAGGATCAACTGTTGCTGGACCTACAGGGCCGACCGGTCCGACAGGGCCAACAGGTCCGACCGGGCCAACGGGTCCAACAGGGCCAACGGGTCCGACCGGAACGCAAGGAATGGAAGGTCCAACCGGACCTACCGGGCCAACAGGTCCGACTGGCCCCACAGGAACACAAGGCATTGAAGGTCCCACCGGGCCAACGGGTCCGACAGGTCCGACCGGGCCAACAGGCATTCAAGGCCCAACCGGCCCGACTGGTCCTACAGGAACGCAGGGGATTGAAGGTCCAACAGGGCCAACGGGTCCGACCGGGCCGACCGGCCCTACCGGTGCAGCGTCAACCGTTGCCGGGCCAACGGGTCCGACCGGGCCGACCGGCCACACAGGACCTACAGGTCCCACCGGACCAACTGGCATTCAAGGTCCGACCGGCCCCACAGGCCCAACAGGACCCACCGGCGCAGCGTCAACCGTTGCCGGGCCAACGGGTCCAACTGGTCCGACAGGCCTGGCTGGTCCCACCGGTCCGACCGGGCCAACTGGCATTCAAGGTCCGACAGGCCCAACAGGTCCTACCGGTGCAGCATCAACTGTTGCCGGGCCAACGGGTCCGACTGGCCCTACCGGGCCGACAGGCGCAGCGTCAATGGTTGCGGGTCCGACCGGGCCCACAGGACCTACAGGCCCCACCGGAGCAGCGTCAATGGTTGCGGGTCCGACCGGGCCGACCGGCCCAACAGGTTCGGCAGGATCGACCGGGCCAACGGGTCCGACAGGCCCCACCGGTCCAACAGGGACAGCAGGAAGCCAAGGTCCCACCGGTCCAACAGGCCCCACCGGCGCAGCGTCAACTGTCGCTGGCCCTACCGGTCCCACCGGCCCAACAGGTCCGACAGGCGCAGCGTCAAATGTTGCAGGGCCGACCGGGCCAACGGGTCCGACTGGGTCGACAGGGACAGCAGGAAGCCAAGGGCCAACGGGTCCGACTGGGCCGACAGGCGCAGCTTCAACTGTCGCTGGCCCGACAGGTCCCACTGGCCCAACGGGTCCGACAGGCTTCACTGGCCTGACTGGCCCTACCGGCCCAACTGGGCCAACGGGAACCGCAGGAACCAACGGGCCAACCGGGCCAACAGGCCCAACCGGGCCAACGGGAACCGCAGGAACCAACGGGCCAACAGGCCCAACCGGGCCAACAGGCCCAACCGGGCCAACAGGAACCGCAGGAACCAACGGGCCAACAGGCCCTACCGGGCCAACAGGAGCCGCAGGAACCAATGGGCCAACAGGTCCGACCGGGCCAACAGGCGCGGCTTCAACCGTTGCAGGCCCTACAGGCCCAACCGGGCCAACAGGCGCGGCTTCAACCGCTGCAGGCCCTACAGGTCCGACTGGTCCAGCAGGAGGCGGCGGCTCTTCAGGTCTTCAAGACATATTTATGCTGATGGGAGCTTAAGCGGTGACTACCACATACAAAGTCCTGGGGCAGTCAGCTCCTGCTGCCACCACGAACACAGACATATACACAGTTCCGGCTTCGACTTCGGCAGTTTGCTCAACCTTGGCAATTTGCAACCAAGGGGCATCCACCACATACAATGTGGCCATTCGCAAAGCGGGTGCCACGCTGACGGCGGCGCAGTACATCGTTTATTCAAACTATGTCAACCAATACGACACTGTTTTCTTGACGCTAGGTGTCACGCTGGCGACCACAGACGTTGTGACGGTGTACGCTGGTTCAGCAACACTCTCATTCAACTTGTTTGGTTCGGAGATTAGCTGATGTCGATCCGCACAGTTCAGTCTTCTGCTATGGCGTTCAGGCACACGGCTGTATCTGCGCGAAGCAATCAGGGTGTGGTCACCCCATGGGTTCGAAATCCATCATGGGTCGCTCTGCCTACAGTCGGCCCAACTGACCAGAAGTTTGTCGGTCTCATTGCTGTGTTCCCGGACTCAAATTTCGCTGCTCTTTCGGCAACGACAGACACAGGGACATACACTGTAAATTGGGGTGATGGAACTTCCGCTCAGACCTATACGTCTGGTGCGCAGGCCAACTATCAATACGCCTATTCAGCATCAGGCCTGACAGACACCCCCGTTACATTTACAGCGGCCACAAGCACAGTAAACCGGACAAGTCACGGCTACACAAACGGTATGACGATATCGTTTAACACCGTTGTGACAACGACTGGAATTGTCGCCGGTCAGATTTATTATGTCGTAAATGCTACGACAAATAATTTCCAGGTTTCAGCAACCTCTGGCGGCTCTGCGATAACGCTGACGAATGATGGCTCTGGGACAATCCTGCCATACAAAATGGCAGTGGTGGTCGTGACTGCGACAACCGGGAACCTGACTGGCCTCAATCTCAACTTGAGGAACACGCAGACTGGCTTGAATAAATATGAAACTGGCTGGCTGGACATTGCCGTAGGAAGCCCTAATTTTACAACTAGTGGCTTGCAGCTTTCTTCGACCACTTCTGGCGCTTCAAACATATACATGGAGCTAGTTCAGCAGGTAACTATTGTCAATCTGGGAAATCAGAACACGGCAGCTTATCTGTTTTATGGGATGTCTGACCTCAGAAATTTGGTCATGACAGCCTCAACTTCTGCAGTGACAAGCGCAATAAACATGTTTGGTTCCTGCTACAGCCTTCAGACAACTCCTTTGTTTGATACGTCTGCAGTCACGACCATGAGCAATATGTTCTATGGATGCTATAGCCTTCAGGCTGTGCCATTGTTCAACACGACCAATGTAACAGTCATGACCAACATGTTCTATGCCTGCTACAGCCTTCAGACAGTTCCTCTTTTTAACACCGTAAATGTTGTTTTCATGACCAACATGTTCTATGAATGCTATAGCCTTCAGACAGTTCCTTTGTTTAACACAGTGGCTGTCACGAGCATGTCAAGCATGTTCTATGGCTGCTATAGCCTTCAGTTGGCCCCATTGTTCAACACAGCGGCTGTCACGACGATGACCAGCATGTTCCAGAACTGCACCAGCCTTCAATCTGTTCCGTTGTTCAACACGGCATCTGCAACGAACATGGGCAGCTTGTTTCAAGGTTGCACCAGCCTTCAATCTGTTCCGTTGTTCAACACAGC
>Ga0164297_10000352_pt1 | contig 57931 bp, 68 predicted proteins | sample GEODES058metaG_FD_113539 | JGI IMG/M metagenome (GOLD analysis project Ga0164297, IMG submission 113539) | Dystrophic lake water microbial communities from Trout Bog Lake, Wisconsin, USA - GEODES058 metaG | ecosystem: Environmental > Aquatic > Freshwater > Lake | place: USA: Trout Bog Lake... | reverse complement strand
TAATATTAATTTACCTTGTCCCGTAATTATGTGTTCTAATGATGCTGTTACGTGGTGTATGTATAACGTTCTAACAATAAATTATTTATATTTGGATAAACTTATGGCTAATTACATAAAAATTGTAAGTAATGATATTTTTGAAATTCATTATAACGCAAATCTTAAAAAATAAAAATAAATAATATTATTGCAATAATCTTAATTCTTCAACAATAGGATATTTTTCTATTATTTTTTTATAATTATTACTTTGACATACCCAGCATTTATGTATTCCAAATGGATTATCACAATATACTGATTCAACAGAAAATCTTTTAGCATTTTCAAAATCTGGTTTATAACAATCTGTATTTATACAAAAATATAAATCCTCTGCTTCATTGTTATATACCTTTTTGTTTATTATATCTATCATTTTTGTTCTTTTACGTAAAGATAACCCTCCATTACCATTATTTTTATCAGGCCATGGAGCACCAACATAATCATATTTCATAAAATCATAAATTATATCTTTATTTAATATAATACTATCTGTTTGAAATATTAATAAATGATTTGTTGGTATTACTTCATAAAATTCTTTAGTTACTAATAATTTACTATATTGTGATATAGTTATATTATTATTAAATAAAGGTATTATTACTATATCAATATTTAATTTATTTTTAATATTTAGAACATAATTTTTATTTTTTTCACTACAATAAATTACAAATAACCATATATTTTTATCAAGATTATCAGTAAAATTTTTTAATACTAATTCCAATGCTTTGTGTTCACGAGGTTCAACTATAACAGCAGTATATAATTTATTATCTGGATTTTCTATTTTAATTAAATTTTCTATATTCATTGATGTATTCATTGATGTATTCATTGATGCATTCATTGATGTTATATTACTACTTTTATTTTGCATGTGTAACATTCTAGTAATTAATATATTTCTATTTTTATAAGACATATATAATAATTATATAAATAAATAAATATTTAAATAATATATGGAAACTACAAAGACTATTGGACAAACTGCAGATCCTTCTAAACAAGTAAAATACATAACATATCAAAAACCTAACTTATTAACTGTTCAAAAAAACTTTATGAAAAATATAAGTAAAAGAACTTAAAACTAAATATACAAAATAATATATAAAGACAAGATAATAAAATAGTTTTATCTATATAATGTCATCAATCCTTAAAAATAGTGATCAACTTTATAATAAAAAAGTTAAAGCCGATGAAAAAATAAAAATACTAGAATCAATAAATTTTAATGAATTTACCAATCTAAACGAACTAGAAGATTATAAAATAAAACTATGTTCATATATATTATCTGCAACTGGTGATAAAGATATTAATGTTCAAAATAAAGCAATTGAAACAATGAATACTATAGTAGATACAATAAATCCATATCTAATTAAAAGTCTTATGTCTGAACTAATTGATGGAATTGCTGATAATAAAAATAGTAATGTTAAACTTAATACATTAAAACTTATAAAACGTCTATCACAAACAACATATTTTAAACAATCTATACCAGTTATTATTGATCCTCTAAGTTACTGTCTTTCTGATACTAATAATGATGTATCTACTTTTTCATATGATTTATATAAAAATCTTATTGAACTTGTAGATAATAAAGACATATTGCCACTAATACCACATTTACTAGATGGTCTATCACATCCATCACATTTACCAAAAACAATTGATGCAATAACATCTACTACATTTGTACAAGTAGTAGATACACTTACACTTAGCGCTATTGTACCACTTCTTATGAGAACATTTAAAACTGCTACTTATGCGGTTAAACGTCAAACAATAGTTATTATTGAGAATATGACAAAACTAGTTCAAGATGAAAGATCAGCGTTAGTATTTGTTAATAAACTACTTCCATTTATGATAGATGCACAAGAATATATTGCAGATCCAGAAGTTAGATCTGTTGCTGAACGTGTTTACAAACATTTAATTAAAATACAAACTAATGGTAAAGAACAAGAAGAAATTTATCATAAACATTTATCACATATCAAATCATTTTTACTTGATACAAGTACAATACAATCAGAAATAATACATACTATGTATGACACAAATACAATGACAAATGATAATTTAGTAAAATATCTTAATCTTTCACAAGAAAATGCACAAAATATAGTTAATGAATTTAATTCAAATACTGAATCTCAAACAGAAGAAACACTTTCAAGCTGAATTATTATGTGATATTAACTTTACACTTGGATATGGTTCAAAAGTACTTTTACATCAAACACAACTTAAACTTTATAGAGGTTATAAATACGGATTGATTGGTCCAAACAATTGTGGTAAAACAACCCTTATGAAAGCTATGGCTACACAACAACTTGAAAGTTTTCCATCACATCTAAAATCTGTATTTGTAGAAACAGATATTCTTGGTGAATTATCTCATTTATCACTTATTGAATATATAAAACAAGATAAGAGATTAGATGGATTAAATTTAACAGAAGAAGTTATTGTTAAAAAATTAAAAGAAATGAACTTTACAGATGATATGGTTCGTGGTGGTGTATCAGCATTAAGTGGTGGTTGGCGTATGAAACTTGCATTAACACGTGCTCTAATGCAACATGCTGATATATTACTTATGGATGAACCAACAGCCCATTTGGATGTAATTAATGTTAAATGGTTACTTGAATACATTAATTCACTAAAAGATGTAACATGTATTATAGTATCACAAAATGCAAAACTACTTAATACATGTTGTACACATATTATGTGTATTAAAAATCTCAAACTAATTACTTTTACAGGAAACCTTGATGCTTATCTTGCAAAGAATCCTGATGCTATTTCATATATGGAACTTAAATCTGATAAATATTCATTTAAATTTCCAGCACCACGTTTTCTTGATGGTGTCAAATCAAAAGGAAAAGCTCTTATGAAGATGGATGGGGTTACATTTACATATCCAACAAATTCACAACCAACTATAAGAAATGCAACAGTTCAAGTATCACTATCTAGTCGTATTGGTTGTTTAGGACCAAATGGTGCAGGAAAATCAACATCAATTAAAATTCTTACTGGACAATTAGAACCACAAGCTGGTACAGTTTGGACATATCCAGGAGTAAAGATTGGTTACATTGCTCAACATGCATTTGCCCATATTGAAAACCATCTTGAAAAAACACCAAATGAGTATATTAGATGGCGTTATGAAGGAGGACAAGATAAAGAAGATCTACAAAAAGTAACATTACAAATGACAGATGAAGATTATGCAAAACTTGATGTAGTATTAATGGTTGAACTAAATGGAGTTCGTGTAAAGAAAAATATTAAAAAACTAACATATGGACGACGAAATGGTAAACATGAGAAAGAATATGAATTAGAATTAGAAGGATGTTCACAAGATCTAAATCAATGGTTATCATATTCTGATTTATCTAAACGTGGTTATGAGAAAATACTTAAAGTAATTGATGTTAAATGTGATGCTGCTGAAAATTCATATCAAATGGCACTTACCACCACCTAATTGGGCTTTTAATTCTAAATATTTAATTCTAAATATTTAGTTTTATATTTTAAATATTTTTGATAATAATCCATATTTATATCTATATATTTAGAAAATAAAAATAAATATGGATTATTATCACATGTAAAAACTATTTAAGAAAATAATAATATACATATATTGTAGGCTATAATATAGATATGTATTATAGCCTTTATGGTGTAACGGTTAGCACGCAGCTCTCATAAGGCTGAGACCGCGGTTCGATTCCGCGTAAAGGCATATCTTTTCTTATACTTCTACTGTATCATTTTCATATACTTTATTTTCTCTTTTTCCATGAAAAGATTTTCTATATAAAATATAGTTTATTTTAGCCATTTCCATTTCTTTAATAGATAAATTTGGTGCAGATACCATTAATCTAGTATATGTTTCATTATTTTTTGTAAAGAAATCTTTAGCATTAATTCTATATGATGGAGATAAACAATATTGAGCATATATTAAATTCATAAACTTATCAACTTCTTCAATAAACATTCTTAATTTTTCATTTCTATTATCATCAATATATCTTTTAGACATAGTAGTTATTCCTGCTATAACTAAATTAGATACTAACATAATTATATCAGATGTACTTTGAAAAACTTTATCATTTTGAACCCATAATTTAAATCCTGCAAAAATACTTAATGCAGACGAACTAACTACAGATGCTAAATTTAATTTAGATGCTATAGTATAATTTCTATCTAAAATAAATTGATATGAATGAGATATTTCTTTAAATGCATAATACCAATTTCTTAATGTTCTATTAGCTTCTTCATTCCAATCATTAATTGTTTCAAGTGGTTTTAAATCAGAAACACATATATCCGGATTAGATGATGTCTGTGATTTATATGATTGTTTATCAGTTAGTTCATATTTACTTGTTCTTGTTTTAATATCGTGTTCATATGTCAAAGTTTTTTGTTGTTCTTTTATTTTATTTAATTCATTATCTTTATCTTCTATTATTTTTTTATAACTTGTTAATTCTTCCATTAATGCATTTATTTTTGTATCATTATAATCATGTTCCCATGTAACACTTTGTAAATTATTTTTTAATTTTTTTAATTCTATATTTAAAGTTTCATTCTCTTTTTCTTTCTCTTCTATCAAAGAATTAAAATTTATTGTGTTATTTGATTGTTGTTCTTGGTCCAATAAGACCTTTCGTAAATTATCTATTTCATTTGTTAGATCATCAATTATTGTATTTTTTATTTTTATAGTTTCATTAATATCGTGATCTAAATTTTTATTTTCATTCATATGATTTATAATAATATTTTTTTTTATTCTAAATCTAATAATAATATAAAAACTATTTAACTATATATTATTATAATTAATTATTGATTATTGATAATCAATTAATAAGCTTCAATTACGAGCTATAATATAAATATATATTATAGCCCTAGTAGCTTAGTTGGATAAAGCACCAGCCTTCTAAGCTGGGGACCGCGGGTTCGAGTCCCGTCTAGGGTATTTTCTTTTTTTTTATTCTTTTATATTATAATGGAATCAACATTAAATTTTTTAACTAATCAAAAAAGTATTGATATTTTTGAAAATATTATTATGAAATGTTGTAAAATAAATAAGATACATATTTCTCAAATTGAAAATAAGAAAGAAATAATAAATGAATATAAAAATATATTATGTTTATTTAGATCACAATATTCTATTTTTCTGACAGATAAATTTTTTTCATGGAGGAAAAGATTAATTTTAAGATATTTGAAAAGATACAATATTGTATATTTGAACTTTAATTATAGGACTGATATTTTGTCAATAATAGAATGCATAAATAAAATAATAGTTATATATTATAAATTTATAGAATCAATAAAAAAAAATAATATTGATGATGATAATGATATTTTTATTAAAGAATACAATAAAGGTAAAATATTAGATGAATATTATCAACAAGATAATTATTCAGACATATATGAATTAAACGAGTATAAGAAAAATCTTATAACATATAAGTTGATATATGATTTAACACATATATTAAACATAAAGAAGATAAAAATTATTAGATTTTCTGAAAATATAATTGAACCATCAACACTTTATAAAAAAATATCATTTTCAACAGAAGAATTATATTTTCCTTTTGAAAATTACATAGTTAAAAAGAGAGAATACAAATTAAGAACATTATGTCAAATTGCTGAAAAACTAGGAGCGACATATATTAAAATAAATTCAGATGTAAACACCGAAACAACAACTAATGTTTCTGTTGCAGGAGAAAGTAATAATGTAAGTACTGGTATGAAAATTAAAAATAAGAATAATAAACTAGATTCAATAAATTTAGAATTTAAATATACAAACTTTGCATCAAGTTTAAATCTTAATAAATACTACATAAATAAATTAGTTAATGATGAAAGTGAATTTATGATAACAAAAGAAGAATTTTATTCAGATATAGATTTTAAATTTTTAATTGATGCAAGATGTATAAATTTAATACAAACATATAATACAAAAATAATTATTAATCATTTTAATGAACTAGAAAGAAAATTATTTATAAAAGCCCAAGGTTTTGGAATTAATGTTAATTATTCGCATTCTATATATAACTCAGATACATTGAATATAGAAATTACTTTTACAGATATATATGCAAAAGACAATTTAAATTATATGACTGGTGGGAATCTATATATTGTTAAAGAAGGATTTTGGCATTTAACTAATATAATGCAAAAAAAATTCGTAGATATACTTGATAATATAGAAAAAAATAAAGGAGAATTAAAAACACATGAAAATATAACAGTAGAATTAGTTCATAATAATATATTAAATGTTTATAATAAAATAGATAATTTTTTATTATCGCAATTATATTTTTCAAATAAACATTATTGTGATATAGTACAGAATCAAAATAATAATATAAATTTAATGAATATATACAATGATATTATAGTTTTAAATTTTAAGAATGATAAATTTATAAATAGTGATAATATTATTTATGATAAAAAAATAGATGATAAAAAGAAGGATAAAATTAAACAAGAAGTTGCATTTTTAAATATGAAAACATATATACAAAATAATACATATGATTATTTATTATATATTTATTTTAGTAACAACTCTAATAAGAATTTAACATATGATAAATTTAAAAATTTTAGAGATATATTAATCTATGGTAATGATAATATTTTTAAAGATATTGATCATGATTTAATAAATAAATATTATTTTATTTCATCACAATATCATTGTATAATTAAACTACACGATTTATTATTATCACAGATTAAAAAATATATTGAAATACATTGTTCAAAAATATTATCAGAATTAACAACTCTATTAAATATTAATACTACAACAACTAATATTGATAATGATCCAATTACACGTATTTCTTATGTAATAGATGTTAATTTATATTTTATAATTGATATAATTTATAATGCATTTGTTACTTATATATCTCAATATAGTTTTATGAGATTTGGTAACAAACACATAGAGATAACAAACAGATTACAAAAAATAGCCAAACATAAAAATAATTTGATTGATATAGAAAGAGATATATCTCAAATATTATATGAAATAGAACAAATATTATATACAGACTTTGATAATAAATTTTTTGAAATTATTATTAAAATTAAAAAACATTTATGTGATATAAAAACATATAATTTAGATACAATAAATGAAAATTTTATAAAATGTCTATTTAAAAATGTACTAAAGAATATAATAATCGATATAATATTTATTTATAATCAGGAAAATAGAACAATATATTGTAAAAGATATGTTATAGAAGAATTTGTATTAACAACCATGATAAAATACTTTGAATATAAGAATTATGATGAAAACATTATTAACAATTTATTAAACAGAAAATATTTACATAATATTTTAGAAAATAATAATGATGATTTTATAAAATTATCAAAAGAATCTATAATTAAAAATTATAATGATTATAAAATATATTATACGTGGAAGAACTTTTTAGATTTTGCAGAATCATATTATCAAAAATGTAAAGAAGATATAAAACATGTAATGATCAATACATCACCAGAAACAACAAATACTATAAATAGTCTATCATATATATTGGAAATAGATAAAAATACTGTAAACATGAAAAATATAACATCACAAACTTCTAGATTATCATTAAATAATGTTGATAAAGATAATTTAGATACAACAACAAAAAGTATAACAACAAAATTAAATAAAATTAAAAAAATAATGAGAATAAACAGCAATAATAAAGATACTAATAAAGATTCTAATAAAGATAATAATGGTATAATTAAATATTCACAGTGTTTACTTGATCAAATAAAACAACAAAAAAATGATACTATTAGTGAAAATTCAGAAGAATCTATAGACCAATCATCTGAAAATAAAGATAATAGTATCATAGTATAAAAAATTGAAATAATAATATATTTATATTTATTGTAATTTATAATAATAATAATTACAATTATGGATTCATATATTAACTTCAATACTGTTGATGACCAAGAGTACATCCTTGTGAACAAACTACTTGGAATGCTATATGGTAGATTGCCATCATATGCGTACTATGGCCCAAATGATGATTTTACTCAGTTTTGGACTCAACTTGATTGTGGTGAATTAGATATGGTTATGTCATTTCTTATTGATAAAGAATATGTCGATCTGTATTTTTATGATGATAGTGGCAATGAAATTAACATGGTTGATGATTTTTTGTGTGGACATCTTGTCGATGATTCAAAAGAATTTATCAATACATTTCTCTCAATATGTTACAATAAAAACTATAATATTTAAAAATAAAGAAAAGAGATGCATTGTGCAGGGTTCGAACCTGCGCGGATATAAATCCAGTAGAACTTAAGTCTACCGCCTTGGACCACTCGGCCAACAATGCTCCCGATATTATATTATAAATATATTGTTAAGTAGTTTTATTTATTTTTTATTTTAAGATAATTATATTTTTTCTAAAATACAATACCAATTACCTTTTTCATAACCACTATACTTTATTTTAATTTTATCACAAAAATTATTAATTTCTTTTTCTAATTCATCTTTACAATATAGATGGTAATATCTGTATTCTGTTTTACCATCTAATGTTGTAAATGGTACTAATTCATCACATGAAGAAAATTTTCTTTTTGAATTTTGTTCTTGTTCAAATGCCCATACATAAATAAGAATATGACCTCCTATTTTAGTTATACGGATTAATTCACCAATTGCATTTATACGATCACTAACATTATTTAGATGATGTATTACTGCTATACATATTGTATTATCAAATATATTATTATCAAATGGTATATTTAATATATTACCTTGTATAACATCAAGATTTCTTGCTAAACATATTTTTACAAATTCTTCAGAAATATCCATTCCTTTGAATTTTATATTTTCTTTGTATAGCATATTTTTGCCATTACCACAACCAATATCAGCATTTAATGTATTTTCTTTAAAATTATCTATAAATTTACCAATAGAATGCCATACTTTATATCTAGTACGACTGAAATCATTAGCGATTGAATTATATACATTTGCTATATCCATTATGATATTTATATGATTATTATGTAAACAGTAATGTTATGATTTTTAATAATTCAATTTTTATTAATTTATAAAAATAAATAATATATGTCTTATAAAGATAAATACTATAAATATAAACAAAAATATATTAAATTACAGAATAATCAACATTTAATAATGAAAATAAAAAATGGTATTACTTTAACAGAAAATAATATGTTATTATTTTTAGAAAACAGAGATATAATTTATGATTATGCTGTATTATTTAATCATGGTGATATTATTAAATTATTAAATTAATAAAAAAAAATGAATAATCTATACATTAAACTATATTGGTAATACTAATAATATTATAATTACTATTTCATATGAGTATGTTCGGTAGATTATTTGAACAACATGTACATAAAATGTTATTATTGACTCGCCATCAAGTATTATCAGAACGAGATATAATAAATAAATTTGGTAATCATATAACAGCTATAGATCATATGATTGACTTAAATAATGTTGTATTATGTGTTCAAGATAAATTTCAACAAGCAAATATATCAATATCACAATTAAATCATTTTACACATACCGTTAATTGTGTATCTGATATAACAAACAAAAAATGTATAGGTATATATCTTTCAAAATCTGGATTAAGTAAACCATGTATTGAAAGTATGAGTTTTGAAAATTCAAAAAATAAAAACTATTATAAATCAATATATTCCAATTCAGAAGATGAACTATTATTTAGATTTGCATTATATTTATATGATAATAATTTATATCTTTATGAAGAAAATGGTGATATAGTTATGTTAGATATAGAAAATAAAAGAGTAAAATTTTAATTTATTTATTTACATGCTATTCTATTTTTAAAATCATTGTTATTGAACTTACCCTTTACTATTTCTTTACATGATATTGTTGATTCTTTAGGTTCTTTAGATTTTTGAGTTTCACAGTGATACATAAATCCATGATTACATTTTGAACACATATTAGTCGAATCACAAAATTTAGGACATCCCATGTCATTACAAACATATGATGCACATGGAAATTTTTGTTTTATAAGTTCTTTTTTTGCTGTATTAATTGCTTGTAATTCTTTTGTGATTGTATCAAAATCAATATCACTATTAATATTCTTAGATAATTCTATAAGTTTATCCTGTTTTTCTTTCTCTTTTTCTTTATATGTTCGTGTTAATTCTTGAATTTCTTGATCATTATAAGAATTTTTAACACAAACACTACAAGTTCCAGATATATAATCACCACCAAGTTGATTTTTTAATTCTAAATATTTATTTTTATATTTAAGATATTTTTGATAATAATTAAATTCCATACTATATAATATTAAATTATAGAAATATTATTATTTTAATTTATTTATAACAATATATCTTAACATGATATGGCAAAAATCGCTCTAACTTTTTTCATATATTTTTTATTAAAACTTGTCTGAATTTTTTACCAGATAATCTCTCAACAAAGCAATTTAATAAAAATTGACAAAATAATAATTTAATGACTTAAAAAAATTATAATATAGTATAGTATATAAAATGGGTAAATTCAATATTAATGGCTTTATTATGTTCTTGCTTATGATGGCAAGTACAGTACCGATTGTAAATAGTTCAAAAATAGAATTATCACAAACTTCTGTTGTTATAGATAAAGGTTCATCATCTATAATAACTTTTACCATAAATGAACCAATTATTTGTCCACAGATGGTGTCAGCTGATTGTTCACTGGTTATACTGCTATCTAATCCGAATACACATAAAATATCGTTAGATAATTGTCAAATTAAATGGAAATGGGATGAATGGACTGAACCGCGTTTTCTTAGAGTATCTGCTGTAGAAAATTTTATAAATGATTTACCATTTTCTGGAAAAATTATAACAAAACCTGCAATTTCAAATTCAGAATATTATTCTGGTTTTAAGTCTCTTGACATTGATGTTCAAACTGTTCCCCGTCCATCAGCTACATGTTCTGGTACTGGAGATCCACATTATACAACATTTGATGGTGCTTATTGGCATGTTTATTGGCATGGTACATATGTATTTTATAAATCTCTTGCACGTGATTTCGAAGTACAAGTTCAAGCAACAAGTTGTGAAGGATGTCCTGCTCAACATTGTGGATTTGCTGCTAAAGAAAATAATGATATTGTTGTTATTAATGCTTGTTCTGGTAATTTACAAATGCGTAGAACTTGTGGTTCAACATCTTGTTTAGCCGGTGGATATCCCAGAGTATCTGTTTCTGGAAGTACATATCAAGTATTATTTGCATCTGGTGCAAATGTAGCATTAAGTTATTATAACAGTATGTTTGGAAATATGTATGCTACTGCACCAGGTATTGATTATAAACAAACTGTTGGTATTTGTGGAAATTTTAATGGTAACCCCAACGATGATTCTCCAATATATCAAGCATATTCTCCAAGTCAAATGTTTGCAAATCAGTTACCTACAATAGATTTATTCAACTGGTATCCAACAACAATGAATCCACCAGTTATTCAATCACCATATGCACAAGAATGTTCTTATATTCCACCAGTATTTATAGTACCAGTTTTATCACAAAATAATGTTGAAGATATTACAAATATTATTCAAACGCAAATGGTAATTACAACAGTTGTTAATACTACACAACAAGTTTTTAATTTCTCAAATATAACAACAAATAATGTACAAAATCAAATGTACAATACATGCAATCAAACAATTTCAAATTCAAATATTGCAAAAACATGTATGTCAGTTCTTCAAGGATTTAATATTAATTATTATATTGATTCATGTATTCAAGATTTAATTGCTTCTAATGGTGATGTATCATTTATAGATGCTGCAATCCACGATATGCAAACAAAATGTATATCAATTGCATCTAGTAATACAAGTACATGGCAAAAAGACATTAATGGTAATCCTATACAACCAAATTTACAAATTCAAAATTTATGTCCAAATCAATGTAATAATAATGGTATATGTAATGCTACTAATTGTATATGTAATAATGGATTTGTTGGAATTGATTGTGGTATTAACATTAATGCACCATTTATAGCGACATCACAATCAGATTATACTTGTGATGTATCAGGTCTTAATTATTGTTCAACACAAGTTAATGTTTATGGAAATAATTTTTGGAATACTGGTAATATAACATGTAAATTTGGTAATATATATACAAATGGTTATTATTTAGGTAGTCGACAAATAGTATGTGATGTACCTCATATAGTTCACAAAGGAACACCTGAATTAACAGTTAATCTAGCTATATCAGTTGATAACAAAACATGGAGTTCAACAAACTTAAATTATACATATTATGATGGTGTATGTCAAGTATGTAATAAAACAACATGTGGAATAAATCCTAATTCTTGTACTATCAATGGAGTATGTTATCTTGGATCTCAATTAGCATCAGAAAATATTTGTAAAATATGTAATCCAAGTGTATCAACAACAACATGGACATATACTTATAATTCACCACTTGATTGTGGTCCACAAGTTCCACCTCAAATAGGATATGCAAATATAGTAGGAAATAATAGTGCTGGAAATGTATTTTTTAAGATAAATGCAACTAATCCACTTACAATAAATGATCCTAATAATAAATTGACATATAAACTTATTAATACTGATCCTGTTTTTGGAATTAATAATAATGGTGAAATATATACAACATCATATTTAAATGTTAATTCTTTACAATCTACATTTAATAATTATATAACTATGCAAATAACAAATAGTTATAATAATACAGTTACTTATGAAATTATAGTTAATCTTATTAAAACAAATGTAAATCCAACTTTTAAATATGATAACTATTATCTATCTGTACCTGAAAATGCTACTGTAGGAACGATTATAGGACAAATTACTGCAACAAATAATAATTCTGGACTATGGGCATCTTTAACATATAGTTTATTATCTCTTGATAATGGACGCGCATCTGATTTTATTGTAAATCAAACAACCGGTCAAATTAGTGTTAATATGCCTTTAAATTATGGAGTATTTAATAGATATTCATGTATTTTAACTGCTCGTAATGGTGGAGGACAATATTATATGACTAATGTACAAATAAATGTAACTTATATACCTAAAGCACCATATGATATACAAATAAATAATAATAATGTTAATGAAAAAATGCCAATTGGAACTGTAGTAGGAGTATTAACTTCAACAGATGAAGTATTTACATCATTTAAATATTCAATGGATACTAAAATGGTAAATAACAATTTTAAGCTAATTGACAATAAATTAGTAACAAATAAAACATTTGATTACTTTGATCAACAAATTTATAAGGTAAGTGTTACAAGTACAAATCCAACAAATCTATCAATAACAAAAGAATTTACTATCAGTATAAATTTTGTAAATACACCTCCTTATAATATTCGTATTGATAATTCTGTTTTCCCACAAAATACTAAAGTAGGAACATATATTGCAAATGTACTATATGATGATAGATCACAAACTGATATAATATCATGCAGTATTGTTAATAATGGTATGCCATTTGCAATTAGTAATAATAAACTAATACTTGTAAATAAGTTAAATTATAATATTGCAAACACATATAATATAACAATTGGATGTATCGATAGTGATAATTTAGTGAATACAACAAATGTGATAGTTAATATTACAGATACACCAAATCCTGCATCAAATATAATTCTAAATATGATCCCAATAAACGAGAATACTACAATTGGTACAATTATAGGTAATATTACAGGAACAATAATTGATAATTTTTCAAAATCAATGATATTTACTCTTGATGATCCATCTTATAACATTACAAATATAGTATGTAACAATATAACCAATGGAGTATTATGTACTGGTCAAATTGTTCTAACAAAACAAGTAATTTTTGGATTAACACCTAATACAGTTAACATAATAGTAAATACCGATCAAACATTGAGAACAATACAACAAACATCTATTAATATAGTTGACATACCAAAACCCCCCACAGGAATATTTTGGCAATATGGTTATCATAAAGTACAAGAATATTCACAAAGATATACACCAATTGGAAGATTAATTATTAATGATCCAAACATTCAAAACAACTTTACTATTATATCAACTAAGAATAAATATGATATTCTTAAACTTGATGACAATCTATTTCAAGTATATGTAAATGATACTATTAAATATGATTATACAAATCCATATGACAATATAACTTTTATAGTTAATGATGGGACTTTTACAAGATATTTTAATGAAAATATTACTGTAACACAAGCACCAGTAAAAGCATGGTTAAATGTAATATCAAATGATCAAATATATATCAATGATTCTATGCCTATTGGTACTAGACTAGCAGATATAGTTCTTGAAAATGGAAAATCATATGATTACAATTCTTATTATGAAGTATCTGATGAACGCTTTATTGTAATAAATAATACTCTTATATTAAATAAGAATCTTGATAACTATATAGATATAACTATTTCTTTTGTAATAACTGTAACATCTCCTATATCAAATTCTTTACCATCTGCATTTAAATTTACAGCAAATGTTTATTACAAACCAATTTTTAATGCAAACAAATATGATATGTTAGTTGATGTAGATACACCAGGACATACAACATTAAAAACAATACCACAAATGAATATTACAAGTATTAATAATTATAAATTAATATTTTCAATTCCAACAGATAATAATAATGTAAACAACTTATTTAAGATTGATCCAGACACAGGAAGAATATATTTAACTCTTCCACCATCAACATTAAATATACCTGTTGGAAAATCAACTTTAAGAGTTGGAATATATGATACTATTAATTATTATGAAAAGAATATTACTGTAAATATAATTAACAAATGCTATACAAATCCATGCTCACCAGGAATTTGTCAACCAATTTACAAATCATATAAATGTATCTGTCCATTTGATAGCGGAGATAACTTATTATCGTGTAATATAATAAATGTACAACTAGCATCAACTTCAAATTCAATGGCAAGCACAAGTTTAATTGGTATTATTATCGGTGTTATTGTTGTACTTATAGTATTAATTGGTGTTGTTGTTGTTGTAAGAACTCGCAGAAATAGAAATAGTATAAATACAAGTAACAAAGAAATTGAAATGATGAATCCAATGTTTAAAGCACCAGTAATTAATCAAAGCTTTTCAAACCCAACATATATGGTAAATATGAATACACCAAGTTATGATAATCCATCTTATGATAATATTCATACAAATATAGTTGTTGATGGAATTACAAATCCAATGTATGATTGGTATAAACCAGATTTTGAAAGATCAGAAGCAGAAAAATATCTTAAAGATTCTGAAATTGGAACATTTGTTATTAGAGAATCAAAAGCTACACCTGGATGGCACATATTATCAGTAAACAAACCAGATGGTATATATCATGAAAAGATTAGACAAACAGAAGAAAATATGTATGAGTTTATTGAAAATAATATGAAATTTACTGACTTAGTAACACTAGCAGAATATTATAAATCTATATCAAACCCCATATATTATATGCAACAATCAACTTATGATAATCCAGCAATCAAGAATGATCATACACGTAGAGTTCTAAATCCATCTTACTATATACCAAATGATCCAGATGCACCAGCATTACCAACAAAACAAAGATATATTAATATCGCATGGGATTAACATCCTTTATAGATTTTTTATTAGATGATTTATTTATAAAGCAAAAATCTGCCTGAATTTTTTTAGTAAGTTTATTAAACTTACTAAAAAAATTGACAAAAATATGGTCTGATAAACAATGTTTTAATATATTAATAATATATTAAAAATGGATTTCGATTTATTTTTCTCAAAGTCTATTAAGGCATCTATTCAAGAATTTAAATCAACTGCACAACAAATGATATCAAATGGATGTCAGTTTTCATGTCAAACAATGAATATTTCAGTGTATGGTAGTGAAGAGACTTTTTATCCAAAGGCAGATGATCTATCAAAATGGGTTAAGACATTTATGCAAGTAGAACTTAAACCCAAACCACTTAACCAAAAGGCATTGGACGAGATGGCAAAGAAAGGTATTCAACCAAAGAAACAAATTACTGAACTAATACTTGTATGTGTTATATCATCAACATCACATATTCATATTGGTGTATATATTCCAGATTCAATGTTAGAAAAAGTTATTCCAGTAGATTTTACATCTAGTTCATTATCAACTTATAAATATGATATGACATTTGATAGTAATTATTGTTTTGCAAATATTGAACATCCTGATTCACTAAAAGAACGTGATAATGTACTTAGATGTTTCTTTGCAGAATTAAAAAAAAGAAATATTTATGTTGCAGATAATGATGACGATGAAGTAGTTAATTATCTTGAGTAAATGCTTCTACAACATCATAGTTAATACGTGAAGATTTTTTATTTATAGGACGTCTACGTGCATAAATACTAATAATATATTGTGGTTTAATTAGTATTGATTCGCATATTTTATTTAAAAGTGTATCTGTTGCAAACATACAAAATCTAACAAAATCATTCATAACAGTATTATTCCAATTATTATTACTATGTATTTTTCTATATTTATTAACATTAGATTGCATATCACTAAGAATATGCATATTTCCATTTTTATTTGCATGTTCATAATTAAATTTACTACGTTTGAAATTTTTACTGGAGAATTTGCTATTCCACCGATAAACATTGCGAATATAACTAGCAAGAGCAAAAATATATAGTTCAATAAAATCAGAATATTGATTATGATAAATATCAGGTATATCTTCACGAATTTTTTCAAGAGATACTCTAATATATCTTAAATTAGTTGTATCCATCTTATAATATAATATAGATATATAATACACTATATATATTTAAATATTTCATTTTTTTTATATTTGATTTTTATGAGTTTATGAAAAGAAACATAATTAATAAATTATAACTATGTTTGGTGAATAAAAAATTGTATAATAAAAGAATTAAGAAATAAAACTATAATATGAATATTAAACAAAATGTCTTATGAAGATATTATTAAAAATATTGATTGTGTTATAGGAGAAGATTATATTAGAGATGTTTTAATAAATAGAAATTTAAAAATATATTGGGGGACAACACCATCTGCATTGCCGAATATTAATTACTTGATACCTATTGTTCAAATAGCTAATTTTATTATGAATAATTGTGAAATAAAAATTTTATTAGCTGATATACATGCATATTTAGATTCTAGTAAACCTGATATAGATATAATTAACATTAGAACAAATATTCATGAAACAATAATTAAATTACTTTTTAATTTTTTAAATATTAACATTAACAGTATTAGTTTTATTCAAGGATCATTATTTCAATTAAAACCAGAATATACAATGGATGTATACAAGTTTAATTCTTTATGTAAAGTATCACAAGTTAAATATGCTGGTGAACAAGCAGTTAAACAACAATCATATGATCCATTAATGACATCTCTATTATATCCAACTTTACAAGCATTAGATATAGAACATCTAGAATGTGATGTATTTTTTGGTGATATAAATCAAGAAAATATATGTCATCTTGGAAATGATGTATTAGATAAATTAGGATATCAAACAAAAGGATATTTTTTGAATGAATTAAATGATAATTTAAAAAAAATAGAAAAAATATCTTTTTTAGACAATATTAATGATATTACAAGAAAAATAAATAATTTAGAATTAGATATATTAATTGACTTAATTGATATGATTATATTGCCAATTAATAAAATAAAAACAACAAAGTTTATAATTAAAGATAATGAATTTGATTCACCTGTTACTATTATTGAATTTTTCAAAAATGAAATAATTAATTTGGAAGATATTAAATCGTCAATAATCTTTTTCTTTGATAATTTAAATAAACCAATTAGAGAAGAATTCTCATATGATATTTCAATTAAATTATTAAAAGATGCGAAGTATTAATTATATTGCATCATATCTATTAAGGACTAAAACCAAGTCGTTATACTTATCTATAACATCTGCATCGGGTTCATTTTCTTCCGTAATAAAATTCATAATTTCATACCGCATCCTTTCTTTAGTTTTTACAATAAAATCACTATAGTTTTGTATAAGTAAATCAACGACATTAATTCTATCATCATAAATTCTATATAATATAGCATCAACAATATCATTAACACCCCCTATTTTTGATGGTTTAACATATATATCAATATTATTTTTTAAAAACAACTGTAAAACACTAAAATCGGCATATTGGATAAAATAGAATACATAATATCCAAAATCATATTCTTTGTTAAATCCAATACCATCTATGTTATTCAAAATATATTTTATAATATCGTTTTTATTAAATGTTAATAGTTTAATTATTATTTTTTCATGTGTAATATAATTTATTTTTGCATCATTTGTAGCATATATATTATTATTATTTAATATATTAATAATTTGATTATCATAGTAGTCTATTAAACGTTTATTTGTATATAAATAATGATAAGTTGAAGAATAAAACATATCTTCTTTAATGTCAAAAGAATTTACATCGTATAATATAATTAAATCATCAAAAATAAAATCTTCATATTTTAATTGTTGATAATAATGTGTGAAATGGTATGTTCGTATTAAATTATTCATAGTTTCTTCAAATGTTACAATATTATCTAGTGCATTTAATATATATTCCTTCCAATTATATTCAAAGTATGTAACATCATCTTCCAACGATGAACCTAAATTATTATCATAAACAAAAAATTTATCATTACACTTAAAAAATCCAATAACATGATGATAGTCTAATTTACTATTAATAGTTATCTGGCAATAAATTGCGGATGTTTTGCGAATTAATCTATTCAGCAAATCTTTGTTAATGTTTTTAATATTGTTTATTTGAAGATTAAATAAATTAATTTTAATTTTATTGGAAAATATATAATTAATTAGATCTGTGTTTATTACTAGATTAGCCAAATTACCATAATTCGCATCATAATCTGGTTTAATTCTAATATTGTTATTATATAGTGTTATCGCATCACGGGCACACTGTAATGATATATCGTTACTTTCTCTTCTTTTACCTAGATTATATGTGAAATGTTGATTATTATACCGATTATATAAATTGTGTATATATGAATGAATAGAATTACTGACATCCGATAATTGGTGATATTCTATATTTTTAGGAGATAATTGCAATCGTGCCATATCAAAAATATTTTCTTTAATATAATCTTCTAATTCATCATTATTTTTAATAGAATTTAATATAAATTGTATATCATCTGATAAATCGTCGGAGTATAAAAATAATATCATCATCGTATCATTCCAACATTCACTTACATGTTGTTGAAACCCTCGTATTGGACACATTGAACATAAACTACCACCATATTGTTTTTTTAATTTAAGATATTTATTCTTATATTTTAAATATTTATTCTTATACATAAATATAATATTGCTATAATAAAAATTGAAATATAAATATATTAAATATCATAGTATTAAATAAGATAGTATTACTTACTATTATTTAATAGAATGTCGCCATATTGTGGGTTTCTTAATGATTTCGATGTTGAAATTGGAAATACTATTTCAAACCAATTTACAAATGTTCTATTGTCAATTTTTGATAAAATTAGTATTCTAAATATTAATGAATTTGTTAAACAAAAGGGTTATTCACCTTGCATTGGATCAAACTTTGTTGTATCTGATGGTGGATCAGTATATTACGAAAAAACATTAAATGGTGTAACATATACAATTAATACATATAATGGAACACTAAGCAATATTAGTACTGATGATGATCATCTTGATATGACATTCTATGAATATAGTAAACTTTATGAGCAACAAAAAAGAAATAAAATAATTAGCTTGTAAAAAAATCTATTAAGTAAAAAATCTATTAAGTAAAAAATCTATTAATATTATGTTTTATTTTTTCTATATCTGCACCAAGAACATGTTCTGTAAGTAGTGATCCATTTTTATAAAACATAATTGTTGGCATTGCAGATATAGAATGTGATTCTGCGAGTTCAGGTGCATCATCTACATCAACTTTAACAAAAACTATATCTGTTCTATCTGTTGCCATTTGTTCAAAATGAGGTGTAAGCATTTTACAAGGACCACACCATGTGGCAAAAAAATCAACTACGACAAAGTTATTTTGTTCAACAAGAGTTTTAAGTTCATCGACAGTGTGTACATGCATTACCTTTTTCATAATAATATTATTATATTAATATGTTCTTATATATCTTAATTAATTTTTCCATTCTTAACATAAATTACTTCACTAAATAGTTTCTTTACTTCATCATTATGAGTAATATATAAAATAATTTTATCATTAAAAATATTTCTTAAAGTTTTACATATTTCAATACTTAAATCATTGTTTAGATTAGTATCAATTTCATCGAATAATAAAACATCATAACAATCCTTAGATTTAATTTGATAAATTAATCTAGCTATCATAACACGAGTAAATTCACCAGCACTCAAAGTTTCTATATTAATATATTCATTTGGATTTGGTTTTTCGAGATATTTTTCTAAATTTGCTATTTTTAATACTTCTTTTATTAATTCTATATTTGGTTTTGATTCAAAATTTGTTAAAATATCATATAAGTTTGCACTAAATAAATCTCTACTATTTGGTAATGTTATATAACATCTTGAATGAATTTGTTCGAGAGGTGGTTCAACAATAGAATGATCAACAGATTTAACACCTTTTAGTAGATACATTAGAGTTGTTTTACCACTACCAGAAACACCGCTAATTAATTTATGTTCACCTTTCTTAAGTATAATCGGTTTTTGTAATTGTAATGGTGGTTTAGAATTAGTTAATTCTGATACAGTTATTTTATCAATCTGTGTAGAAGATTGATTTACTATTAAATTATCATTATTAACCATATCTTGCATAATTTTAAGTTTAACACCCATTTTATCATAAGACATCTTGTTCTTATAAAATTCTCTTACTTTTTTAGTTACTGTATCTATATCATAAATAATCAAGAAATATCTTAAAATATTTGAAGGAGAAATATTATCTATAAAGTAAGATATTATAATTGAGAATACAACAAACATAGATAAGTTAGTATGTGAATTATGCATATTATCCATCTTTTCTATTGTACTATTTAATTTATTATATATTTCTACATTCTTCATCATATAATTATTATTAAAGTTATTATTAATCAAATAAGTTTTTGAATTAACAAGATAATCACGAGAAAAATTTTCAAATTTAAGTGTATCTTCTACTATAACTATTTCTTTTTTAATTTCTTGTTCGTTAAGATATATTAGTAACATAAAGAATATAATGAATAAGATTACAATTAGAATTTTACCTTTATGGCTTTTACCTAAATTCTTGCTTAATACTATGATTAAAACTGATATAAAAGTAATTGGTATTTCTCCTAATATCTTTGTGTTTAAAATATATTCTTGAATATGTATATTTAAAATTTGTAATGTATTAAAAAAATATACAAGATCAATACCTAATAAATCTTTTTTAGATGTATTATTTAATTTATTTATAAAGTATGAATTATTTGCATCTTTTAATTTTCTTAATAACTCTATTTTATATGAGCATGCTAGATTGTCAAGTGGAATTGTTAACAATAATATAGATAATAATATACCAGCTGCTTTTTGTATATGTTGTTTTGATTCTAATTTTATTGTAAAATAAATAAGTACCCAATAAAATGACTCTTTAATTAAAGTTGTCATTAATGAAAAAGTTACAAATTTATAATATAATGGTTCTAATTTATATTCTTTTAATAGAAAATTAATATGTGATTTAACATCCATTATTTATTATATATAAATTACTTATATAAATATAATTTATATATGAATAAATCAAGATATGAAACGAATAAAATAATATCACAATGTATTGAATATGTTGACACAAATACATTACCTGAAATAAACCACGGTGGTCAAGGTGCAGTGTATAAATTAGATAAAAAAGATTGTGGTATAGCTGTTGTTAAGAAATATTTTGATAATACCGATATCGAAGATATTAAAAATGAAATTAGTGGTTTATTATTAGTAAAAGAACTGATTAATGATGTTTGTCCAAACTTTTTATATTTGTATCATTACTCATATGATAAGAGATATATAATTGTTGAATATTGTGATGGCGATCTGGAATCTTTGTTTTTAAAAAATGAATTACCAGAAAACGTATTTAAATCATTGTTAATACAGGTATTATGTGCTATATACGCTATGCAAACCATCGGACTAGTTCACTATGATCTTAAATATAGAAATATTTTTTATAAAAAAACTACTGATGAACATATATCATATAAAATCAATAACATAATATATAATGTTCCAACTTATGGTTATTTAGTATTAATTGCTGATTTTGGCTTAATAAAAGTAATAAAAGATGATATGAAAAAAGTAATAGACGAATACTATTATTATCCATTATACAGTCATAATATTCTATCAATAATATATACAGTTATAAAGGATAAAATAAATATTGATAAATATGTATTATTAAATAAATTAAATGAATATAATAAAATTAAAAAAAAAGTTTTTAGTGAAAATTTAAATTATAAAAAAAGAATAAGTAAATTATTATATATATCTATCGAAAATAATTATATCGATAAAAATAAATTAACTAGTGATATTAATACTAGATTAACACAGAATAATAGATATATTGAATGGATTACAAAATACGATATATTTTTAGGCAATATTTTAAAAAAAAACATGTTGATTCCAAATGTATTGGAAGAATATTTTCATTACTTGGTTTCTGATATAGCAAAGAGTAAACTTTTTATTATTAGTTCTTAATTAGAAAAATGAAAACATGAAAATGACAATTGGCGGTGAACATACAGAAAGTAGAGTTAAGAACTGGTTGTGGCCAAGTAGGTTTCAAAATCGCGCAGTGCCAAACAGAATCCCAGGTTTGGACACACGATTCCACGCTTCTGTTGAACGAAGGTGAGAACATCCAAATATGGCTTGCGTTGCTTGCGCATCAAATACGCGATAACGAGTGTTGCGCTGCGCGAAATCCCTGCCAGACAGTGTACAACAACCGGCTTGCCTGACGTGATACACGCATCGATGAAGGAAAACGACTCTTCGAAGTACTGTGAAATGTTTGCGTTACCCGTATCAGTCAAGGGACAAAACAGGTGGTTGATTGCGGATGAGAAACGAGGGGGTTCCTCGATCACGCTAACAACATGTGTGATGCCGTTCGCAATAAGATCTTTTTCTGACACGCCGTCAATACCTGTCAAGTACAGACCACCGGGTAAGATCTCAGAACGAACACCACACAACACTTCTGCGTCAGGTGTTTCAAACCAATCTGCGGGTGTGTCAAACGTCACGGTCGGCTGTACAGACTTCGTTATGTTTTGTTTCAGATTAACAACAAGGTTGTCGGGAAACATTGTGGACGTGGCATTGATGAGCAACTGCAAGTTGCTACCGATATCGCGTGAATCAAGCAAACAAATTGTACACGCCGGGTTGTCTGCAATGATTTGCTGGAACGTCGGGAACTGTGTTCCAAACAAGTGTTTCAACGTGATCAACCCAGTTCTAAGTCGCGAGAGAAAGAGATCGGCTGTGTTGAGAGGAAACACACCAACAATTTGTTCATTCGACACAATATCCTGGGAATTTGACGCACGACAGTCCAAAATGACGCATTTGCCGGTGATTGTATCAAGTGTAGCCATTGTTGTTATGGCTGCGTAATCGTTCGTAATCGCACGTAATCGCTTGTTCACGAACAAAATAGGGTTAGATATATCAAAACTATTGGGATACTTAGATACTTAAAATATTCAAATTTTATTAATTAATCTATTATTAACATAGCTATACAATGACACATAATTAAAGTACTAATTTTTGAACCAATCTATAAACAAAAATTAGTGTGTGGTTTGTTCAAGACGTTTTTCATACTTGTATGCTTTACTGCGGAGATAACATTCACGCTCAGAACACGCGACTTCTGTGATGAAGCCAATACCTCCACCAATAATAATCCAAGCAAACCATATTGGTAAACCTAATGCAAATATTCCAAGTATTGGGTGTTGCACATCCTCGAAAATTTCCCAGTACCTTTCTCTAATTCTGAAAGTTTTTTCTGCTTTGCAATACAGCTTTTTGATTTTAGTTTCGATTTCTTTAGGCGATTTAACAGTTGGCATCTCAATCGGCTATATATAATATAATGTTTTATTATGGTTATTTAGATAGAATATTATTTCATTTTCTTTTAATTTATTTTTTATTATAAATAATATAAATATATATATATATATTTATTATGGTTTATCGAAACAATTTTATAAAACTGCTTCTTATAGGCGATAGTGGTGTGGGTAAAACAAGTCTAATGAATAGATATGTACGAAATATATTCCAACAAATATATAATACAACAATTGGAGCCGATTTTTTAACTAAAACATTATCATATAATGATAGAGAGTTGTCTATACAAATATATGATACTGCAGGGAGTGAAAAATTTAGGTCAATCGGTACAACCTTTTATAGAGATGCAGATGGATGTATTTTAGTATTTGATTTACATAATATAAATTCATTTAATAATTTAGAATATTGGTATAATGAATTTATGGTAAAAGCAGATGTATTAAGCCCAACGGAGTTTCCAATAATTGTATTTGGAAATAAATCGGATATTGCTGGTAATAGAATTGATGATTCCCAAATAAAAATGTTTTGTTTTAAAAAAAATATTAAATATTATGAGATAAGTGTTAAAAGTAATACTGATACAATAAATAATGGATTTTATTATTTAATTGATAAAATAATGAGCAAGAATATTTTTGAAACAATAGAAATAAAAACAAAAGAAACAATTGATATAAAACAAGAAATTAAATATTGTGGATGTACTATATTATAAAATATAACTTTAATATTATTCAAAACCATATCCATAACCAATTTGATATGTGTTTTTTTCTAAATTAGGTTTTTCTTCTAATTCGACGATTTTTTGTTTAAGTGCTATATTTTCTTGCTTAGATTGTATATATTTTGTTTTATATTTTATATATTTATCTTGTAATATTTTTGCATTATACATATACTAGTATGTTATTATATAATTATAAATAAAAATAATTTATTTTCATCGTGAAATAAGATTAAAAGCAATAACCGGAATACTAATAGGGGCAGTAAAAGCAATAGCTCCTCCAACAAAACCACCTAGAAGACCAAAATTAATACTACATGCAACAACATCTGATAGTTTAGAATCTTCAGGACCAAATCCCCACAAAGCTCCAAATACTGTTCCAACTGCTGCACTACCAACAGACACACCTGTGGCAATGTCCGTATAGATAGTTAAGAATTTACTAAATTTACCAGCTGACATTTTATTATTAAATTATTAAAAACTAAATAAAATAGTTATTTTAATCATCAATTTTTTTATTGTAGTTCTTTAATATATCTGTAAGTAATATATGGAATACTGAAAGGTGCTGTTAAAACAATAGTGCCTCCAATAATACCACCAAGAAGACCATATGATAAAACATAACCTGTTTTTTGAATTGAATTACTTTTATAATTTGTATTATCACATTCTAATATTCCCCATAGTGTTCCAAGTACTGCGCAACCAATAGACGATGTTTGAATAGTTTTACCATAATAGTTTGTAAATTTAGTATATTTATTATAAGACATTTTTTTATTATTAAATTATTAAAAACTAAATAAAATAGTAGTTTAAATTATCAATTTTTAATTTAATAAAAAAATGAAATAATAATAGTATTGATATATAAATAATATATATAGTTAATCATATTACACAAACAACAATGTCATATAATAATAAAGTATCTGAAATGCAACAACTCATCAATTCGGAGCAGGTTGCAAATTGTAACTCTACATCAGAAATTGTAGAAATTCTTCTTTCAAATGTTCGTGATATTTTAAGTGATAATCAAGCATTGAATGCTGCAAAGGAATGGGACATATTTTCAAATGTATTGTCAGAACATGATTTTACAACTGGTAAAAAATATTATAAACAAATGTCTATTGAAGAATCATTTTGCACACAATTATGGATGTACGTATATCATTAATTTTTTTTATATTCGTCAAAATGTAAATTAATTCCATGCAAAATAGATGTTCCTACCAGAATTGGAATAGAAATAGGTGCTGTACAACCAATAAAACTTCCTATTACCATTCCAATACCACCACATGCGCCGATAAGACAAGTTGTTTTTACAAAAGCTATCTTATTTTGTTTATCCAATTTATAACCATAATAACCACCTGATATACCACCAATTACAGTACTTGTAACAGTAATATTATGTTGTAATTTACATAAATTACGAAAAGACATATTATTAGATACTTATTTATTAATCATTAATTATTAATCATAATTACCCAAATAGTTAAAATATCAATTTTTTGCAATGCATGTATGAGATTCTTTTGAATGTTTACATAAATTACATTCTTTACTCTTTATACTTCTGTTACTTATAAATCTTTCGTTCATAGTCTTTCCAGTTGTTTCATATTCTTTACATTCACAATCTTTTTTACATTTTTTACTATTACAAATATTACATGTACATTTATATCGATGTATTATACCACCTCTTAAACTATTTTTTAATTCTAAATATTTATTTTTATATTTTAAATATTTTTTATAATAATCCATAATTATATATAATATCATAATGTTTTTAGATAATTTATCATATATTTATACATATTTGTTCTATACTAAAATACATTGTCCAAATCCATCATGTAGAAAAGAAATCCTAATATTAAAACCGTCTATAATAACTCAAAAATTTTGTGATAATAACTGTTGGAGATCATATTGTGATTACGAAGAACAAAATAGAAAAATAAAAAAAGAAAATATGTTTAATCAATTAAAAACAGAAATTAGACAAGAATTGAATAATACATTGAATAAAATAATAATAGAATAAATAAAATAATAGAATAAATAAAATAATAGAATAAATAAAATAATAGAATAAATAAAATAATAGAATAAATAAAATAATAGATATTGATAATATATAATACCAATGAAAAAAATAAAAAATATTTCAATAAATATAAAAGAACAAACACAGTCATATGCAACTCTAATGATAGAGTTTATAAAAATTTTATTAGCTTGTTTATTATTTATTTTTATAAGTCAGACATGTCCAGGACCAGATAGTGATGCTACATATATTATTAACAAATATAATATAGATTCAAACAATTTAACATTTATACATACATGTACTATTTATGATAATTTTAATTTTACAACATTTGATAAATTGGATTATGCAGTTTTCTGTGTAAACTTTTTAACATTAGGAGTATTTGTGTTGAATCTTATAAATGAATTAAGAAGAGAAAAATTTATAATAACTCACTTTGATTATGATAAAAATAAATCTATTAGTGATATTAAAAAAGTTTTTAGAAAGGATAAATTATTACATACTAAATATATAAATATTACTAAAAATTTATTATATCTTACATATGCATGTATTTATATGTTAATATTCAATGTTATAATATCGTCTTACTGTATATATAAATATTATTATGATGGTTTTAGAACTGTTACTGGTCTAATTACAAATACTATACTAATCGTTCAAAAATTATATAAAAATAGATCTATTTTAACATCTGCTATTAAAAAAGAATATGTACAATCTACTATATTATTAAATGCTTTCTTTTATAATGATTTTGATAAAATAAAATTTAAAATAGAAACAGAAGAAATAAATAATAATGTTTTAGAAACTATTGTATAATATATTAATCTTTACCACCAAATTTTTGAGTAATTTGTGCTTTTGCACTTGCTTGAGCAATTTCTTTAGTAAGATTACGTTGTTCAGCTATTTCATTTTTCAATGTTTCTATTGTTTGCATTAATGATGTAATTTCACGTTTCTGTTGCTCAAGTTGTGCTTTCATTTCAGCAGATTGAGATTTGAAGGTTAAATCTTGTGTTGTGTGTTGACGTTTTAATTCTGCTTCATATTTACCTCTTTCTTCATGTCTTACTGCATTACATGAAGCATCAAATTTCTTTTTAAGATCATCTAGTTCTTTATTTGAACGTGTTACAGTATCATTTAGAGCAGAATAATCTGCTTGATTAACAATAATCATATTAAATTTTTTAACAACTTCATTACAACCCTTAAGTTCATATTCTTTTAATTTTTGTTGAGTTTCTATTTGGTTATTTTTATATTCATTTTGTAGGTTTCTATTTGTTTCTTGATATGTTGTTTGTAATTGTTTTGTTTTTTCATCATAATCACGTTGATGACTATGCATTTTTTCTTTATATTCTTTTTCTAGTTTTTCTAATAAATCTTTATATTCCTTTTTCTTTGAATCAATTTGAAAATCAAGTTGTGCAACAAGCTCTTTAAATTTTGAAAACGATTCAAAAGCTGACATAAATTGTTCACCTTTTATTGTCAGATTATTGATTGCTTGTGCTAATTGAACACGATCACAATCATTTTCATTATATTTTACTAATACTTGTTGTACATTTGTTGTTTTTGTTGGTTTTGTTGGTTGTTGTACAGATGGAGATACAACAGTTTCTTCATCACTCGAATCTTCGTGTTTTTCTTGAACTTGTTTAGTTTTTCGTGGTGGCATATTTAATTAATAATACTAATTAAAGTATTTCTTAAATATTTTTATCAAAACTATATTTTAAATTTATTATTTATTTTATTAAAGGATTAAAATTGTATGCTATTTCCATACCTAAATGTAATACCCCATGAATACTTAATACTAAAGCAAAAAGATTTATAAGTATTAGTTTTTCATAGAGTGTCATATTTGTTATTTTATTCCATGAAAAGAGTGCATATAATATTATTATAAGTAGAATAAATCCAGTTAAAGCTGTAATTAAAAAAGAAGGAATTCTTAATAATTTTTTATCAATTATTTGCATACTATATATAATATATTTGATAAAAAATTGAATAATATAACTATCAATATTATATATTTTAATATAATCTAATTAAGAATGTCACTTGATGATGATACAACTAATACATCAGCATCTATGTCTCGTTTAAATATATCAGAACAATATAGTAATCATACAATTGATGAATTAAAACAACTATATATCGATAAATCAATAGATGCTATTATTATGTGTCTAAATCCAGATATGGATAGAAATATTGGAAATATTATTAGAACAGCCTCAGCAAGCTTTTTTAAAAAATGCGTAATTATTGGTCGTAAACGTGTAAATCTAAAATCATCTGTTGGTATGAATCATTATGTTCCTATAGAATATGTTCAAGCTACATTAGGATATCATAATCAATATTATGATTTTGAAAAAATAATTTCTTATCTTGAAGAAATATCAAAAACACATATTATTGTTTTTATAGAATTACATAAAGATAGTATATCTTTGAAGAATATGAATACTTTAATTAAAAAAAGTGGTAAACCTCCAGCATTTCTAGTTGGAAATGAAGGTAGTGGAATTCCAGTTGAACTATTGGAATGTGATAAATTTGATAAGATTATTGTACAAATTCCAATGAATGGTTTTGTCAGATCATATAATGTAAGTAATAGTTTTGCAATGATTTATTGGGAATATATACGTGATTTATAAAAATTGATTTTATTTTGTTTAATATATTTAATACTATAAATATAATATCAAAATAATGGAACGTTCTGGAATTAATAAAGAATTTGAAGAATCATTAATAAATAATAAAGAACAACTATCATATATGAATAATTTATTATTTAAATATGAGTTTAGTGAAGATTTTTTAATAAAAACACGTATATATTATGATTCATGGAAATGTTTACGTAGTCAATCTAAATTGAGTCCATATTTTTGTTTTTACTATCTTTATGATAGACAAGATTATGATTCTGCTGATAACTGGACCGATTATAATGATATATATAGATATTTACGTAGTTATGGTGTATGTGATGAAGAAATAAATAAAGCTTTTACTGATGCTACAAATGATAGAAATAAATATAGTAGTGATAGCTCAGATAATGATGATAAATAATGTTTAAGAAAATGCAATACGTTTAGCAGATGGTTCACATGCATCAGTATCAACATCTTCAGTTATGTTTTCATATTTTTCTGTATTCACTCTCTTAATTCTTTTAATATCTCCACTAAGACTGTCAATAATATCATTTCTTTTTGTTTTTCTAGTAGTGGAATTTATAAATATGGCATAAAAATCAATCAAATGAATATCAGCCACTTGTAAGCGTGAAGATGTTACCAACAAATCAATTGTTTCAATTACTTCTTGTATAACACGAATTGGTGTATTGTATTGCATTCCAATATGCGTGATATTGTTTACAATGTCAATATAGTTAATCTCAACAGATTCCATTCTTATAAACAATGTTATTTAATTTATATATTTAATTTATATATCTTCTTTAGTGTATATTATTTTTCAATTTTTATTTTTGTATTGAAATAAAAAATGATTAATAATGTATTAAAGTAATAATATATTAAATTAATAAATATATTGAATTATGATAATTGGAATAATTGGATCAGCTGGTGTTGGTAAGAATACTGTTGCAAATATAATATCTGAGAAATATAATTTTAAAATAGATTCATTTGCAGCACCAGTAAAAGATATTTGTTCTTTAATATTTAACTATGATAGAAATAAAATAGAAGGTGATACTATTGAATCACGATTATGGCGTGAAACAATAGATACTGAATGGTCATCAAAATTAAATAAATCTATTACACCACGGTATTGTATGCAATTGGTTGGAACTGAATTTGGTAGAAACTTAATACATCCTGATATATGGATATTATCATTATTTGAAAGAAATAAAAATAATAACGTTATTATTTCTGATGTTAGATTTTTAAATGAAGCTGATGCCATAAGAAATAATGGTGGTATTTTAATACGGGTTACTCGAAGTAATAATCTAGAAACAAATAAAAATTTAGAAACAAATAAACACATATCTGAATTAGAACATAACAAAATAAAAGAAGATTTTATTATAGACAATAATGGTACAATTGATGATCTTAAAGTTGAAATAAATAATATATTAAATAAATAATATATTAAAAAAATTGAATTTATAATTTATAAATATATTCATTATAGATTATATACATATCTATTATTTAATTAATAATGACTAGTTTTATTGCATATACAATAGTTTACGATTCATCTTCACCAAATTATAATATTGATTATGATTATGAATATGATAGATGTAACGTGCGTAATTGGATGATTGCAGAAATAGTAATACCAAATATTACTATTGATCCAAATAAATATATATATAATTTTATATATGATAAAATAAAAATTAATTGGATTAAAGATATCCGAAATAGAATATATATAACCAACAATAGTAGTTCTATAAATTTTATACATTTTATAGCATATAAAAATTATAAAGAAGCATATGATTTATTAATACATTATCATATTATGTATAAGGAAATCCATAATATTGACTTTTCATCTGTAATAAAAATTTACCAATATTCATGGACACCGGAAATGTATATACCGTGGATAACTTATTATCAGTGTAATGGAAGAATTAATGGTGAATATATTACTTATTCACTTGACGGCATTGTTACGAGTATTATGTATTATAAAGATGGTGAAAAAATATATTTTAATTAATTTTTTTTATTTATTATTCAAAAAAGTTATTGAATGTTTGATAGATAATTATCAATGATTTAAAAAAAATCTGCCTGAATATTTGATAGATAATTTATAAAAAAGCATCTAATAAAATTTAAAGAATTTTTTGCCTGAATTTTTTGGTTTATAAATCAAAAAAATTGACGCAGCATTTTAAGAAAAAATCTGCCTGAATTTTTATTCTTCATTTCTTAAAGAAATGAAGAATAAAAATTGACACAAAAATTATTTAATAAATAATTGATATGTAATAGTATTATAAAATGGTACACAAAATAGATTTAAACTTTATATTATGTGTTGATTACAATGGTGGTATATCTTATAATAATAATATACCTTGGAAATTTGAAGAAGATTCTAGATATTTTAGAGATATAATAAATCATAAATATAACAATAAACCAAATTTAATTATTTATGGTAGAAATACTTTTGAAAAAATGGGTGCTATTAAAAATAATATAAATCTAATTATCAGTACAACACAAAAATATAACGATGAAATAAATAATATATATTCCGTTACAAATATTGTAGATAGTATTGAATTTATTGATACCAATAAAGATAAATTTGGTAAAATATTTATATGCGGTGGAAGTAATGTATATAATAAATTTTATAACTTAGTATATAATAATAGACAACTATATAACTCGATATTTTATGTTACTCTTATTGAACATAATTTTTTGTCTGACAATAAAATTAGTTTCATGAATTTAATTAATAAAAGAAAAAGTATATTTTATTCAGTAAATAAAATTCATAATGGTGTAGAATTAAAATGTAATAATTTAAATGATGGTATTGAATATAATTTAATATTTTTAAAACCTTTTGATATTGATGGTAATATTATTGATATTGAAAATAAAGAAGAAATGAAATATTTATATCTTATGCATCATTTATTAGAATCTAATGAAAAAATAAGTCGTAATGGGTCTACTCTTTCTGATTTTGGTGAACAACTTAAATTTAAATTAGATAAATTTCCCCTTTTAACTACTAAGAAATTATTTTTTAAAGGAGTTTTTGAAGAATTAATGTTTTTCATTAGAGGCCAAACTAATGCTAAAATTCTTTCTGAAAAACAAGTTAAAATTTGGGAAGGTAATACTTCTAAAGAATTTTTACTATCCCAAAATTTAAATTATCAAGAAGGAGATATGGGACCAATGTATGGATTTCAGTGGAGACATTTTGGCGAGGAATATAAAGGATATAATAAAGAATATAATGGTGGTTATGATCAGTTATCTTATGTTTTAAATGAAATAAAAACAAATCCAAATTCTAGAAGAATAATAATGACAACTTATAATCCAGCTCAAGCAAAACAAGGAGTATTATTTCCATGTCATGGTATTGGAATTGTTTTTAATACATCCGAAATAGGTATTGATAATAATAAAAGGGTTTATGAATTAAATTGCATGCAATTACAAAGATCATGTGATTATTTTTTAGGTGTTCCTTTTAATATAGCATCATATTCACTATTGGTATATCTTATTTGCGAAGTATTAAATAATGATGAAACATGTACAAATAAATATATTCCTGGAAATTTCATATTAAGTCTTGGTGATTATCATTTATACAAATCACATATAAATGAAGCAAGACGACAAGTTATTAGAACTCCATGTGATTTTCCACAATTAATATTTAAAAATAAACGAAAAAATATAGAGGAATTTGAACTGAATGATATAGAGATTATAAATTATAATCCACACTTAGTAATTACTGCATCAATGGTTGCATAGATTTTATTTATGGTTTTCTCCAATCTGAAGAATCTGATCCTTTACCAGGTTTTGATCCTTTACCAGGTTTTGATCCTTTACCATAATTTGTACTTGACCCATATGATCTAGATGGTAATTGTTGAGACGGTAATTGTTGAGACGGTAATTGTGATGATTGTACTTGTCTTTGTGGTGGTGGCGGTATTTGTCTTTGTAGTGGTGCATGTACTGGTGTTGATGGCGGTATTTGTCTTTGTGGTGGTGCTGGTACTGGTGCATGTACTGGTGCTGATGATCTAGACGGTATTATTATTTTTCTTACTGATGTTAGTGCTGGTGTTGCTGGTGCTGCTGGTGCTGCTGGTGTTGCTGGTGCTGCTGGTGTTGCTGGTGTTGCTGGTGTTGCTGGTGCTGCTGGTGTTGGTGGTGCTGCTGGTGTTGGTGGTGCTGCTGGTGCTGCTGGTGTTGCTGGTGTTACTGGTGTTGGTGGTGCTGCTGGTGCTGCTGGTGTTGCTGGTGTTGGTGGTGCTGCTGGTGTTGGTTGTGGAGTCTTATTACTCATAGTAAAATGTATATATGCAGGAGAATGATTTGAATCAATTAAATTTAAAGGAATAGGAAGACGTGTATATTGAGTTATATTATTACAATCAATAACAATAGATGATTTAAAATCTAGTCGATTTAGAGGATTTGGTGTTATTATATATGGATTTAGACCTAGACTACATCTTGTCGTTGATTGTTTCTGTGAAGATGCTAATAATTGATTATTAATTCTATTTATATTAGCATGGTCAGACATATATGGACATAATTCATTAGTTGTCGCGTTTATTAGAAAAATACCTGTATTAAATAGATATGTTGGATAAAATTTATATGTACTAGTAGAATATAATTCAACAGATTTTGTTGATCTATCATTATTTATATTAAAGTCTCCAATAACTAGAACAGAATCATCAATATTACTTGGATCTTGTAACAAATTTCTTATGTTTGTTTTGAGAGAATTAAAATTTATAGCAGCACTAAATTTGTCTATATTTAAATGAGGTATATAAACATGTAATTTACGATTTAAATTAATACCACGATCTTTTACTATAAAAGTACCAAAACCAGATTTTTGTAATAAACATGGTGATCTAATTTGTTCTAAAGCATAAATTATATGATTCGGTAAATATGAAAAACGATCAACTTCATGTAATGTTATTCCAATAGGAATATCTGTTGATACATTATTAGATGAATTATCAAATATTTCATTCTTATTAAATTCTGTTTTATGTTCTATTATATTAACAGGAGGAACCAATAGTGTGCTTTTAGAAAGATCAAATGCATAACTGTCTTTAATTATATGTTTATTTGTATTAACAATATCTAATTCGAATTTATTTTTTTTATAAATAAATCCATATACTTTATAATATGAATCATAATTTTCATTATTTAATTGTGTTGTCCCATATTTATGATAGCCAAATAAGGATTGAGATCTAGGAAATTGTTTATTATTTCTTGATTGTGCTTCAACAAATAAACCATAATCTTGTGATTTCGATTCGATATAATTGCATAAATTATGTAACTCTGATACACATAATTCACAAAATACAATCATATCATAATTATTTCCAAATGCATAATCAAAACATAATTTTAATTGTTCTAATGTTATTACAGGTGTACCAGAATTATTACAAAAACTTTTTCCAAATATATCAACACCAACGTTTGCATATAATACTTTAACATCAACATTTGCACCACCTTTTAATGAATTTTGTAAATTAATATATTTTGTTTTATATTTTATATATTTCTCATAATATTTTGTTTCCATTTATTATATTATATATCATCAAAAAATTGAAAAAAAATGAAAAATAATATACATTGAATAATGTATGGTATATACAATACTAAAATAACTATACAAATAATGGATGCAACAAATCCTGTTTTTAAGAAGATTAACGATGATGCTGTGGCAAAAATGAAAGCAAGCAAAACAATTGAAGATGTAGATAAGGCAATGCAGACTGTATTTGATGAAGCTGAAAAAGTTCTTGGTCGACCAATGACTTATGCCGAAATGAGAATGCGATTTGGATAAAATTTTATTTATATTTTGTAAATTATATAACTATAAGTTAATTTATAATATATTATGTCCGAGTCAAATGAAAATAAAAGATCAAGCGTAGATGATATTGACGACGTTGATGATATACAAAATGATGTTGATGATTCAAATCCATTTGGTAACATGTTTGCAAATTTTTCACAAATTCTAAGTAATTTAAATAATCTTAAAACTCCCCCTAAAGTTGAAGACGCATCTTTAAATGATATATTATTATATTCAAAATCGGTATTTGATAAAAATTTTTTTACTATCCATAAGGAATTACAATCATGTTTTAGAAATTTTTCTGTAGAAGAATTAAATAATGATAGTAATAAATCATTACTATATGATTTATATTCATCAGTACAAGAATATGATAAACTTTTAGAAAAAGAAGAAAACAAAGAGTTAATTCAAAAAAATAAAGATAGATATGTATTAGAATCATTATTACATCTTGTTGTCTCCCATGTGTTTCAAAAAGAAATAACAGATGAAGATAAATTAATTACAAATAAAGTTAATAATCAAGATCAAAAAATAGAAATGCCAGATCTATCAAAACTTGGAAATCCATTCGCCAATCTTTTTAATATGTCTTAAAAAATTGATTATTTTACTATTTTTATTTATTTTATTACCAATTAATAAATCAAATGTTTATTGTTTTAGAAGGTAATTCAGAATATTATATTGCTGAAATATTATTAACTAGAAAAAATTTTAATTGTAATATAAATACATGTTGTCACAGTATATTTTTATCTGATATTGAATCATTTATCAATATATATGATTATGAGAATAATATAATAAATGATATATATGAAGGAGAAAAAAATCTTATATATATTGAATTTACAATAAGTAATAAAATTATAAAACCAAATATATTATGTGATTTTATAAAATATGATATATTCCACACATATGATAATGCATATTGTGAATTGATAAATAAATATGTTTGGTTATATAATCATATTGATAATGATTTTATAAATACTGATAATATAAAAAAAATTAGTTCAAAAGTAAATATCTATTACTCGAATGGTAACTTATGTTTAGATTATTATCAAGTAAATTTCAAAGTAGAAGGAGAATTAAATACATATGAAGAAGATGGTAATATTATTAAAAAAGAATTATATATTAATGGGAAACGTAATTGTACAATTTTAGTTAATCAATGTGAAACAAATTTATTATTTTAAATAAAATTTTCTATATTTTATCACTTAAACAATCATTTTCAAAATGATCATCATAATTCTTCTTATCACTATTCAGATCATTATGTTGTTCTTTATCATTTTCTTCATCATTTTCATCTTCTTCGTAACTAATACTATCTTCATCATCACAATCACTATCATTATATTCAATATCAGAATCATCATATTTGTATTTTGTTACTCGTCCATCAGTGTATACAAATTCTTTAACAATTGTATTGTCTATGACTTCAAATCTTACTTTGAGTTCATCATTAACAATAATTTTTACTGCATGTAGATCATACATATTGCTACTATCTTCAAATTCATAATATTTTGTTACCTCAATTTTTGTTCCATCGTTACAGATATAAGTTTTTGTAAGAATTCGAGTAAAAGTATCTGTTTGATCATCGATGTCTACATTTTCGATTTCACAACCACATGGAATATAATTTATATAGTGATATTTATGATTAGAAATAGGAAAATTGTATGTAAAAGCCATTTTATTTAGAGTTAATTTAGTATTTTAATCATAGATTGTCAATATTATTTTTTTATCAATTTTTTTATCTATATAAAAACATAAAAAAAATTACAAATTAGAATAAACTGCGTTAAACTTATGAATGTCTATTAACAATCCATTATTGATGCATTGTACAAACTCATTGTCTCGTGAGAAATTTGACATTTGTATAACAATCTTGAATACAAGATATAGATTAGTTTCAAATACATTTGAATCACGTAAAGGAATGTTACAAGGTGTCAAACCACCATACATTTGATTGTAAATTCGAATTTCTTCTTTGAGAAGAACATCAGACATGATATAATCAGGGAAAACAAGTGATGAACCACAATTTGCAGATAGCCAGCTAATATGAGCAATAAATGCCCTTTGAGACTCTGAATAGTAATCTTTTTTTGCTGTCTTGATATAAGCTGCAATATTATCAAACACCTTCTTATTGCTATTTACTGAAAACACAATAGCCGCAAGTTCTGTAAGAGAATATGCATTGTGTGTAGTGATGTTCTTAATAGACTTGTCAATTTCAACAAATCCATCAATAAGTGTTTTTGATCGATCACAAGAAAGAATTGCAGTCATATCAGTGTTAAAATTCAACTTAACAAATCGCTTAACATCTTCACGATCACAATTCATTTCAAACCAGTTATCAGCATTGACAAATGCCACAGCGTTACGAGGTGTAACACCGCAAATTGATGAAAAAGATGAAAGAGTATACTTAGCCATTTTGGTTATGGAATAATTATATTATTTTCCTATTAATATTTTAGACATTTAAAAAGTTCAATTTTTTATTGATAGGCTTTTGATTTATAAATTAAAAAAAAATAAGATTAACATAATACGGATACTCTCTTATCAATATCGTCAATAAATTTATCAAACATCTTATGGTTTAATGCCTTCATAAACACATCCATTGTTGACTTTTTATTATCTTGTATCTTGAGAGTATCAGAATCACCAGTTAAGAATAAATCTAACATACGAGTAGAAAAACCAGATAACATCGTTGTATTAGGTGTGTCTGCAAGTACTTCATATGATTTGGTATTACTTTTAAGATTCCAGAAAATAATATGTGGTACTGTATAATTTGCATTATCAAAATCACGTTTAATCATATCATAAGATGTTTCATTCCATTCAGAATCACCTTCATCAAACTGCATATCCGAGAATATTGCTAGAATCTTTGGCATTTTATCATTAGGTAAATTATATTTCTTACCAATATCCAATAATGTACGAATAGCAAGTTGTATATTTGTACTACCACCCCAACGTCCAAATGTTGTCCAGTCTTTCATAACTGAAATTTTTGAATATAATGAACCATCGCGAGGAAGTCTAACTAAATCAGGAGTTGTATTAAATGTCATAAATCTATTACAAAATTCATTTTCTTCTTTTTCTGTATCAAGAATCATTGATGTAAATAATCCAAGAGTTATTGCATTAACCATAGGATTTCCTTTCATAGAACTTGATAGATCTACCATTGGGAATATACCTGGGTTTGATGGTAACTGTTTGACTAATTCTTTTACTTCATCTACTCTTGATCTCCATTGTGATTCATATACAACATCCTCATTATTAGATGATAGATAATTATTTATTATTGTTGATAAATTTGTAACAGATGATTTTACTTTTTTATTTTCTTGAAGAAAGCTAAGTAGATGTTCTCTACAAGCTCTTCTATCATAATAATCAGGATCACGTTTATCATTGTGACGTCTTTCTTGTGTTGTTTTAATATTACGTCTCATTGATTTGGAAAATTTACTTACTTTTATATCTTGAAAAGCATTTGTATATTGTGTCATTGATACTGATGGTACTTTATTAAAATCAATATCCTCCCAATGTTTTTGACACATAAATTGTTCTACTGTATTTAATGCTGTATTTAATTTAGATAAATGTTGTCTATATAGTTTCATTTTGTAATATTTAATACCTTTATTATTTTGGGTAATATAGTAGGCTAGTTCGGTAGCAAATTGTTTAAATTTTGAATTTTCTCTTGGTGCCCATTTTCCGACAAGACTTAGTTTATTATATTCTTGTTTTTCACATAACTCGATGTCTTTTAGAATCTGGTTTCCCATGATTTCAACTAAATATTTACGTATATCAATATTGATATTATATAAATGATTTATATCTTGCCAACAACCAAATTCTGGAATAAATGATATAAGTAGTTTCGCAATCTCTATATTATGATCAAGTGTAAATTTAATAATATCCCAAAAAAGGGCCTTTTCGCCTTTTCCATTTCTAGGATTTCTTATAAATAAAGCTGTTTTAACAAAATTAATATAAAATAATTTCTTTAAAGTTAAATCTTTTTGTTGTTTTATCATACTAAAAATTGCATCTATCTTATTTTTAATAGTTGTATCACCACGAACTAATAGAAATAATTCTATAAGTGTAGTATTAAAATTTTCAAGTGTAATATCAGATGAAGATACAAGTGTTTTTAAGACATTTGCACCATTCTCACCAGTTATTAAAGCGGAAAGTTTGTCAAATATTGTATTGAAGCTCATTAATAATTAATTTATTTAATTGTTTAAATATTTTTTTAATATAAAACAATTTAACTATTTATTAATAGATCTATATCGTAGAATGCTCACAGCAACGGTTTTTATTACACAGTATTAATTGAAAGCATTCTGATAGAATACACACAGCAATATATTAATTGTATTAATAATAATAGCAATATTAATAAAAATAGTATTCTGATATAAGTGGGTAAGAAGATGCACACAGTAATATATTAATTGTATTAATAATAATAGCAATATTAATAAAAATAGTATTCTGAAATAAGTGGGAGAGGTTGGTAAGAAGATGTACACAGCAATTTTTTAATAATTAAAATGCTTTTTTCTCGCAATTTAATTTATGCATCTTGTATATTTCTTTTATTTTTAAAAATTTTATTTTTATATAGTGGTAAAAAAAGATGAAAAATATATTAATTAATTAATAATATATAGTTACACCAAGCAAAGAGAAAAATGAGACAAAAATTTTCTCTTTTTCTTTTTTTTCAGTCCCCATAAATGCGTAAAGAATTATTATTTCTATATAAAAAGGTCGCATTTATGGGGACTTTGAAAAATGTTTATTCATATATCCGAAATGAATGTTTTAGATAATTTGTTAAATGTTCTTTCTTAATTTTATTTTTTATAATATCTTTTATTGTTAGTTTTATATCTTCAAATGTATTAGGACTTTTCTTTTTTATATAATGCTTTAATTGACTAAAGAACTCTTCTATTGAATTTGTTTCTGGATGATATCTAACTGAATATAATAAATTATTACCAGTTTCTTCTATTTTCGTTTTTATTAGTTTAGACCTATGAATGACAGCATTATCCATAATTATTAAATGATTTTTATATTTATTCTTTATAAATTTATCATAAAAATCTAATATATTTTGTGTTTTTACACCACCTTTTAATTTTTCATATAAAGCACAACCAACAACTTTATTAGCTGATATCGCACATAATAAATTATATCTAATAAATTTGATGTTATTCTTGATAGTAAATACTATGGTATTATTAATAAATTATTAGAATTCAGTAAAATAACAGATTTGTATTTAGGTAGATATTTTGGGATAGAATCAAATGATAAAAGATTTAATGATAATAATACATTAATTAAATGTGATGTGTCTCAACAAAAAGGATTTATTAAATATATTGACAAGAAAGAAATTAAAAAAGAATATAATTTTTATAAAGTTATTACAACTGAGGCAGCATTTGAAGGTAATAGTGGATTTGGTAATACTTTTATTGGAACTAATAATGAAGTACATTCAGGAAGTTATATATCATTTAAAGTGTCTGATGAAAATGAGGCAAAATCATTATTAAGTTATATGAAATGTAAATTACCAAATTTTATATTAAGTTTAAGAAAAATATCACAACATGTTAATGAAGCAACATGTAAATGGATACCATTAGTTCCATTAAATAAAGAATGGAATGATGATGAAGTATATAAGTATTTCAAATTATCTGAAGATGAAATAAAATTAGTAAAAGAAACAAAAGTTATTGGATATAATGACATAAAAATAGATAATACAAATGCACCAAAAATAATAAAAGATGGGCAAAAACAATATTATTTAGTTGGTGATAAATTGTATAAAGTGAAAAAAGACAAATCACAAGGTGAATTATTTGGTAGATATATTGATGGTGAAATTGTAGATGGTGTAGAAGATATAGAGGAAGAAATTATTACAAAATCTAAAAAAACAGTCATAAATAAATCAATTACTAAACCAATTATTGAAATTCAAATAGATGAACCATTTGTTGAAACAAAAAAACCTAAGAAGGTTATAAAAAAATCAATCATTGAACAGAAAGAGGAAATTCAAATAGATGATCCAGTAATTGAAACAAAAAAACTTAAGAAGGTTATTGTGTCTGATGATGATACACTAATTAAACGAAAAAGTAAAAAATATATTAAAGAATAATACCATAAAATGAATTGTAGTATTAAATTTATTTAAATATAAACAAATAAGTTATTAAATAATAATGGATAATAATAGAGATGCACATGAAACAATGAACGGATTTTTTTATCAAAGATATTGTTGTATATATTATATTTTAATAAATCAAAATTTTGAGTATATTTTGGAAGAAGGATATGAAGATATTGATTTAATTAAAATTGATAATAACAGGGGAATAATACAAGTTAAATATTATGGAAATTCAAATGAAACACTAATATATGATTCAGGTTTATTTAAAGTAATAAAAGCAAATTATAATAAACAAAATATTGATAAAATTATATATTTTGCATACAATAAAAACAATGATATATATAATAAAAATTTATCAGATATTTTTACAAATAAAAAATACTTTAACATTGGTAAATATTTTTTGATTTTACTTTACAATAATTTAAATAAAGATGATGAAAAAGATAAAAAAATAAAAATAGATATCAGAACTATAAATAATGTTGATGAAATATATACTAAAAATAATACTCAAATTAAAAATAAATTATATAAAAATATTAATAATAAAATAATTTATGATTTTTTCAGTGATGGAAATAATTGTAATAATTATTTTTCAAAATTTGAATTAAAACAAGGGTTTTCATATAGTGAGTTAAATAATAAAATAGATGAAAATATTATAAAAAAATATACAACATTTATAAATACAAACAATGAAGATAATAAACAATTAAGAATAACTTTAATTAAAAACACGATTTTAAATATATTGACTGATAAAATGTTTAGTGAAAAAGAAAGTAATGAAAGAAAAATATTATATTCAGATATTATAGAACGCATAGATAAAGAAATACAAACATATACAAATCGTGATAATTTGTATTATGAACTATTAAAACAAACTGAAAAAACTATTATTAGTTCAATAAATAACAAAATACAACAATTAAATATAGACCTATATATTAACGAAATCAAAAAAATAAATATCGATTCATTAGATAATATTTCATTTTATATTTGTTTATTAAATAAATATTATAATAAATTAAATCAAAATGAAACAAAAAATATTAAAAATTATGTAATCACATTTATACAATCAAAATATAAATTTGAAAGTAATATAGAACATAATTTTTTATTGATAAAATATTTAAATATGGTGGTAAGAAACAAAATAAAAAAAGGTTATAATATACCTCACGGAAAATTAATAGTATTGATAGATAACAATCATAAAGTAAATAATTTTTTTAATTAAATATTAATTATATTTTATTATAATAAATATTACATTCCTTATAATAAAGTCGCATTTATGGGGACTTTATAAAAATTAAATAAAGTCAATGTCATTAAATGAATTACTATTATTAAATTTTTTAATTATTGATTTATGTTCTAATAATACATTTTCATCTAATATATGATATATATGTTTAACTTTATTTATTTGTATTTCTTTTTTTATAAATAGTTTTGTATCAAATAAGTTTTTTAATATTGTAATCAATAATAAATATATATTGTAATATGTAAAATTATGATATTTATCTGTTCTTATCTCAAATGTTTTTTTAATTATTTTTATATTTTCTTTTAACCAAATATTATCTATTATATTATTAAACTTTTTAGTTATTTCTTTATTTAATGATTGTAAATTATTAATCTCTAATAATATCATAATTTCTTTACAAATTTTAATTTTAGTGTATTTAGATTTTATTGTTTCAATAAATAAATTTTCAGTAATTGAATCAACTAATTTATCATCTATATTATTCTTTAATAATAATCTTAAATTAAAATGTTTTTCTAATACTTTATCATCAGATACAAGTAATTTTTCAAAATCAGTTAAATTATCTTTATCTAAATACAATAAACTAACTATTTTTTCTTTAATTTTTTCTGTAATGTTTCTTTATTTAATGTATTGTTTTCTGGTTTTGTATAGATGTCATTATATGAAATATTATATCCTTTTTCTATTAAAATATCTGTTAAATACCCTTTTATATTTGTTTTTAATATAGCACCCATAAATCTAAAATTATAATACATTGTTCTATATGGTTTATCATCTATGTCTATATAATTATTGTATAAAGGTAATAATATACCAAAATTTTTTTCATATAACTCAGTCTCATATATAATATCTTCTACACTTTTATATTTAATATAACTTTCTCTCTCATTACAATATATATACACTTTATTTTGTTGCCTTGCTCTTGATATCATTTGATATATTTGTAATGGATTAAGGTGATTTTTATATACAAAAGAAAATACATCTACTAATTTATGATTAAAATCAATACCATATAAAATAGATGGAGTGAAGAAAACATGCTTATCTATCCATAGTTTTGTATCAATTAAATCATAATCTACTTCTGATGAATAAATTAACCATTCTTCTTTATTTCCAAATTGTGATATATGTTCTATAATTTTATTCATTTGTTTCAAACTATCAAAACAAGCAATAAAATATTGTTTCGTTTTAATTTGTTTTTCCATTTGTTCTATCATTGTATTAGGACATTTATATAATATTGTATCTGTTCCTGTTTTATTTTTATTAGTATTATAATATATTATATAGTTTGTTTCTTGTATTTCTTGTAAAAATTTAATATTCCAATCCGATAAATCTGCATCTAATGATATTATATATTTAGCATTTTTTATAAGTTCAATCAAATATAAATAAGTATCTTTTCTTTTATTATTCATGGTTGGCGATCGTAAATGAGATAATAATGAATTTACTTCGTCTAATATTACTATACCATCTTTAAATAATTTATAATTACATTTTTTCAAACTTTCTAATTGAATAACTAATTTATCACAATATTCATATTCATTTATTTTTAGATCTAAGTAAAATTTTAAATTTAATTGCTTAGTATGTTCTCCTGCTAAATTTACTCGTGATGTAATAGATATAATATTATTTATATTAGATTTGTTTATTATATTTTTTAAAAATGTCGTTTTACCTGTTCCAGTTGGCGATTTAATAAATATGTATTTATGTTTTAATAATAAGTCTATATCAACATCAATATATTTTTCATTTTTAGTAATTATATTTACATGATTATTAGGATTAAATATTATTTCTTGATAATTATAAAAGGGTAAAATATAATATGGTTCATCAACCATTTTAAATAAATAATTTATATCTATTTTAGGTTCTAAATTTAAAAATATTATTTTGTTTTCTTTTTTATTGTATTTGTCTGACATTTTAGAAAATTCATCAAATAAATCATAAATTTGTGATTGTTCTTCTTGTTTGGAACTTAAATATAAATCTTTTAAACAAAATCCAATTATTAACCATTCAGTATAATTTGTTGAATATGATTTTAATTTATTTAATGTTGATTTTATTATTTTATAATCTACATTCTTATAAACATAGTTTCTTTGTTTAGGTTCATTATATACTTTTATATTTTTTGAAAGTTTTATTATTTTATTATCAATTGTTTTTATGATATTAGGTATTTCTATTTTAATTTTTGTTTTATTTTTAGTATGACATATACATGTATCTAAAAATAATTCATAATCTGTTTTAGGTTTGGTATAGTTTATTGAATTACTAAACAATAATTTATTATTTTTACCTAATTTAGAACAATACAACATTCTAAAACATCCTATTTTATAAACACTTTGGTCTATAAGTTTAATGTCATTCATAAAATATTTGATTTCATAAATATTATTAAAAATAACATCAGGATAAACAAAATGTAATGACATTTTTAATAAAGTGTCAGACATTAAAATTATTACAGGTGTTTCTTTAATCTTAAAAACATCATACAATTTGTTGTTTATTTGTAATAATATTGTATTTGTTATTTTTTCGGCATATTTATCTCTTTCAAGTTCAGTATTAAAAATAATTTTATCATCAAAATCAATAAATAATTTAATGCCTGTTGAAAATGTATTATCTTCATAAAAATTAGATTTTTGTTGTGATTTAATAATATTATAAATATATTCATATGTGTTAAACAAAAAGTTTTTTGCACCCGTAGTAGAAACATCATAACTAAATAATTGTTTAGTTGGTTCATTTTCAATAGGTTTTTTAGAAAAAGAATTAAATTTATAATTCATTATAAAATATTTTATTTTACAACATTTATATATATAAATGTTTAGAAATCAAAAATATAATAAGTCTCGCATTTAGTTTTATTATCATCAGTTTTTATAATAAGTGTTGAAGAAATCATTTTAACATCTAAGTCCTTCATAATTGCTTTAATTAAGGATAAATAATTGCGTTTAAATTCTCTTTTTTTATTACTAAAATAAGTCCATCTGGAACAAACAAAATATTTTTTTATATCATTTTCAAGTTCAATAATACTTTTTTGTTTATTTTCATCTTCATCTAATTTTTTTAAAGATAATGTTTTATTATTATCAGATATCTCCAAAATATTAAAAATTTTTTGTAATATTTCTTTTCTTTCATTTGTAAATTTGTCAATAGATTTCGGCATATATTATAATATATATAAAATTATTGTTATAATACTTTTATATAAATTAAAAACTATAGGTATTTTTGTCTCATTTTTCTCTTTGCTTGGTGTAATATCAAATATGACAGATTCTGAGTATGATTATCTGTATAAGTTTGTTGTTGTGGGTGATAGTGGTGTTGGAAAAACACAACTTATTGAGAGATATTCAAGAAATACATTTAATCTAGAATCAAAATCAACGATTGGTGTAGAATTTAGTACAAAATCAGTTACTGTGAATGATTCAAAAATCAAACTACAATTATGGGATACTGCTGGTCAAGAAAGATATAGAGCAATAACATCAGCATATTATCGTGGTGCACGTGGTATAATTCTATGTTTTGATATAACAAAAAGAATAACATTTGAAAATATCATTAAACAAAATGGTTGGTTATCAGAAGCACAAAATCATTGTTCTCCAGATGCTCTAATTACTCTTGTTGGAACAAAATGTGATATGAGACATCTGAGATCTGTGCCATTTGATGAACCAAATGATTTTGCTAAACTAAATAACTTTGACTATGTTGAAACATCATCATTAGATAATATAAATGTAGATAGCTTATTTGTAAAATTCGCAACAAAAATTTATGAAAATACTACTCCTAAGGAATTAAATAATTCTGTAAAAAACGAACCATTGTCTGAATGCATAAAAGCTTATCAACCTATAAAACTAGAAACAAGATCTGTAAAACAACAGGGTAAATGTTGTTAAAGTTTTTTTGTTATGTTATTGGTTTAAGCCACAAAGTATCAAATATTTTATTTAATATATTATAAGTGATAATTATATAAATATATTAATAACTATTTACTTTCTTCCTCTTCCTCTTCCTCTTGTTCTTCTTTTCGTTCTTTTGATGTTAATGAGTTATTTATTTCAGATGTTACAAAAATATTATTCATTTTTGTTAAAAATTCTTTAATTTTTTTAATTTTACTAATTTTTATATTTTTATTTACTGGATCTTTTTTATTAAAATTTAATTCTACACAGATATTTTCTAATTCTTCATTGTCATCTATTTTATTAATATTTTCTTTGAATTGTATAAAAATATCTTTGATATCGTTTATAAGAAATTCAAATTGACTATAAGTTGCCTTTTGTCTTATGTCATACTTTATTTTAATTTTATTACATATATATCCAATATTATTTTTATTATACTCTTTACTAAAATTATTTAAGGTATTTTTTATATCATTCTTAGAATTAATATTTAGTATTTTTAATATTTTTTTGAATATAACAATTAACTTATCTTTATCTAAATTTGATAAAGTATCTATTTTATCACTTAATAATTCTTGGGGTAAATCTATACTTTTACCATCGGTATTATCTAACAATGATAAATATTCATGTAATAATAGTAAAACTGTTGTTTGTAACCCATCTATATATTCTGCATCATCTTCATTTGTATAATCTAATAATTTTGTAGTTGATTCATTAATACTATTATATTTAAGAATAGCATTTGCTAAATCTTCTTCTATTGTTACTCTTGCATTTTTAGATAAAATATATTTAGAAAAATCATTTAGAATATTAATAATTTTATCATTATCATTATCATATTGTTCATATTCATTATAAAATGTTTTAACTTGAGTTAGTGTTGAAATATATGATTTTGTTTTATTTTTTTTAGTAGGAGTTGCAAATTTAGGTATTCCTTTTTTAAGAACATCATCTATATAAATTTGTAAATCTTTAATATTTTTAAAAACATTTGCTATTAATTCTTTTTTACCTTGTTCATTAAATAAATTATATTTTTGTGCCATATTTAATATAGATTTATCAACTTCTTGAAGTTTTAGATATGATTTTTTTGCTAATGAATTTGTTGTAAATAAATTAAATCTATCAAATGTATATTTATCTCTAATAAATTTTGTATCATTATTTAAAATTTGAGCTTCATTTGGTCCTTTAATAATTTTATCTGCTATATTTGTTATTGCAGATAATACAATAAAAACCCCTCCAAATCCTTGCGATGCTATAGTCATACTAATAACCACTAATGTAACTAATAATGTAAGTTTTTTAGACTTTTCTTGAGATTGAACTCTAGATTCAAAATCAATTGTTAATGATAATTGATTTAAACTATCAATAATATTATTAATAATATCATTTATATATGTTTTATCAATATAACATTTGTCTTTACATAAAAATATCCAATCGGTTTTTTTATATGGCATTACTTCTTCTGGTAATGGAGTTTTATTTTTTTCAGCTTGTTTTTTATTTGCTAAGTAATCATTATATAATTCTTCTTCATTTTGATATTCTAAAAGTTCTGCTTTTAATAAAAATTTTAAAATTTGACCATTAATATAACTTAATCTTTTTTTCCCAGATGTATTACTTTTACATTCATTTCTTAATTTCTTTGCAGAATATAAATCTTTAATATTTTTATCATAGTGATAAAAAGAATCGACATTATTATCTACAGTATCATAATAATCATACATAAATGATTTTAAATCTATTTTAAAAAATGATCTCTTTGCATTTATAAGTGATTTTTTAATGTCACTTAACATAGTTTTTAATTTACCACCACCTTCTAAATTAGTTATATGTGATAATACATTATTATCTATTATTTTATCTACTTCCATATATATATATTATAAATAATATAAATTTTATATTATTTATATACTATAACAAGACAAATAAATTTTAATCCATTATGATTATGTATGTGTTATAATAAAAATCTATCAATAAATTTATATTACATTTTTCACTTTTTTCTATTATAAATATATAATTATGTCAGATACATTGAAATCTAAAGAAGTAGAATATGAAAATATAATTTCTCCAATATTTTATGTTGGAGAAAGTGATATTAGATATAATACAAAAAAATAAAAACAACATACTATGACGATGAATATAAGTTAACAGTATATAATTTTACAAAAAATACTATATTTTTTAGAGGTGATCCAATTGATATTTCATTTGATATGTCTAATAAAGATAAACCAATTTTCTTTGCATGTTATTCCTCAGCAAAAGTATATTGTGATAATAAAGAATGTTATATAAAAATATATAAACCACTAAGACAAATTAATTTAATAGATTTATCGATTAATGAAACAAACCAAGAATTAATAAATTTAATAAATAAACTAATAGAAACTAAAGATGGTGATGATAAAGAAGAATTAGAACTAATGTTATATCTTCTTGGACTTTTATTTGGAGTAGTTGATAAAGAAAAAGGTTTGGATATTATAACTAAATATTCAGATATAAGTGACATATTTAAAAAAATTATATGTTGATAAAGATGATGGGTATTACATAAAAAAAGGAACAGACATTGATTTATTAAATATATTTCTTCTCAGAATGTCCAGAGAAATTACATTTAATAAAGATAATTATATACCATCAAGAATATCAATACGCGGTTTAGACCATTTATTGTTATATTTATTAGATAAATATTTGCATGATTTTGATATACATGGTTACGTATATCATCCACCAAAAACTAAAGATCCAAGATCATTATGTGATTTATATGCTAAAGTGTCAGCATATGATGATGAAGATCCATATCAATATAATTATTGTGTTACATCCGAAATAGGAATATTTAGACCAAATGAAACTATAGAAACTATAGCACATTTTAAAAGATTATATAATAGTAAAAATAAAGAATTTAAACATATACTTGTTCAATATAATCCAAGATATAAAGATTTTATTAAAAATCATATACTAGATAAAATGAAAGAGTCTGAACCTAGTGAATTAACTAAACTTATAAATGATTCACCTGAAGTCATTAAATATGCAAAACCAGCTAAATTTGTAGCAGAAGTATCATCAAATGTTTATAAGAAAAAATATCTAAAATATAAAATGAAATATTTACAACTTAAAAATAATAATAAATAAATATTATATAATGATCTGTATATTTGAATTAGAAAACAACAATTATTACATTGAAAATACAAATAATCCTGAAATAAGATTTCAAGAACATATTGATGGTAATGGATCTCATTGGACTAGATTATATAGACCAATTAAAATAGTTAAAGTAATCACGAGTTTATTACCAGATGAATTGATTACACAAATAAATAAATATAAAATGATGTATGGAAGTGATCGTGTTAAAAGCGAACTAGATTAAATTATTATTTCTGTTTCTTCTATATATGGTTCTATTTCTGTTTCTATTTCTGTTTCTATTTCTTCTATATATTGTTCTCTTATTTTTTGTTTATTATAATATAATACTATAGGATAACATAGTATTAATGGATAATATTTCTTTTTAATGTTATTATCTAAGTATAATCTTATACCATAAGTAATATAAAAAGAAAATATAAAAACAGATAATAAACTATAAAACAATATTATATTTGATTGCATTTATTATATTATTTATATTATTATATTATTAAAGGGATTCAATATCTTTATTTATTTGTTCAAAAATTTCTTTTTTAAGAGCCTCTTTTTTAATTTCTAATTCAGAACGTATTTTTAGACGTATTTCTTCACTTAATTCCTTTTTCATAATATCAAATTCTTCTTCTCTAATTTTATTTATTAAATCTGTTTTTATTTTGTCTTGTTCTTGTTTTTCTTTATCTATTTTATCTTGTTTTTGTTTTTCTATTCTTTCTTGTTCTATACCTAAATAATTACTATTATCATTATACCCACAACTAATAGAACAATGTGTTGGTATCATATTTCCACGAAGTGTATATAATATTTTATTACATGATGAGTTATTACATTGTGTCTCTGTATAAAAAACCTTTGTATATATATTTGATAATTGAGTAAATGGAAACATTGTATATAATATATAAATAAACTATATTGTTAAAATATTATTAAATCATTTTTTTACACTTTGATCATAAAACGAAATCCATCAAAAGGAGTAGCTATACCATACAGTGACATAAACAGCAGTTGTTGGTGGGGGTCTTTATACCAATCTGATGGGTTGTATATGTCTCTACATTCAATTTGTCCCTTTCCAAACCGTATTTCAAAGAAATCAAGAAAGCACATACACATTTCAAATGTAAAATTCCAATTAGATGGAATAATAATAGTAATGTACTGCGATGTTCCATAATGATTCTTTCGTAAAGCTTCTAATTGAGAACGAATGGTGTTTTCAATAAAAGATGCTTGTTCTTTAAGTGTTGGTGTAATTCTCTCAATTGATGCACGGCAGAGAGATACATCGACGATCTCATTAAGAGAAGCCATGGTAGCTTGTGTTGTACTGTTGTATTATATTTTTCTTTTGGAATTATAGAATATAATATTTTTCATTTTTTTATAATATATATTATATGTCTAAAGAAATTGAAGCACAAGTATTATTTATAAATTATAATGAAATCATTCCTAAATTAAAATCATTAGGTTGTAAATTAAAGTTTGATTGGACAAAATTTAGAATAGCTGTATTTAATCCATGTATGTCACAAGATGAACAGAAACAAAAATATGATATTATATATACTCGCGTTAGAGATGAAGGATTAGGTGTTGTAACTATAACAACAAAAACTAAATTAAAATCACTTACCGCAACAGAAAATAAATTTGTAAATGAATATGAAATAGCAACTAATAATAATTTTGATGATTGTAAAGATTTATTACTTGCAAATATGTTAAATATGAAAGCATATCAAGAAAGATTACGTCAAAAATGGATTATACCAAGTAGACCAGAAATAAAAGAAATAGTTTTTGATATATGGCCTGGTTTACCAATGCATATGGAAGTTGAAGCTGATACAGAAACAACATTAATGAATTTTTAGATGAATTAAATATAAATAAAGAGAATATAAGATATAGTGGTGCTAGTAAATTTTATTATGAAATACTTGGTGTTCCATTAGATGTTATAAATAATAAAACACCTTTGTTAGATTTTAAATCAGTTGAAAAATCATTACAGGAACATGTTACACAAAAAGATATATTTACTGAAATATTAAAGAAACAGAATATTCTATTGAAAGAATTAAATTTTAATGATTTATTGTTAGGTGGCAAAAAATCTAGCAAGAAATCTAGTAAGAAATCTAGCAAGAAATCTAGCAAGAAATCTAGAAAATAAAATAATGAGATGAGAGACTAGAATGTGGTGGCGAGGATTAGACAAAGTAGGGCGGGGGTGTAAGAAGAGAGAGAGTGTGTTTAGAACTCAAAGCCGCGATTCTCGAATTCGGCGAGGATGCCCATGAAATCGAGATTGGGAGCGATGCATGCACGCTTCGTCTTCACGAATTCATATGCGGCCTGTGCAGAGATGCGCTGCGACCGCATGATGTACATGATGACGATGGTTGCACTGCGGGAAATCCCTTGTTGGCAGTGAACGAGTACACGACGCGAGCTTGTGAGTTGTGAGTCGATGAAGTTGAAGGTTGTCTTGAAGTGTGTGTCGATCTTTTGGTCGAAGGTATCGGCAATGGGAATGTGATGACGCGTAAAAGATGGCGAAAGAACCGGAGGTTGGTTCATGACGCTGACCACATGCTGAACGTTCAGAGCAGTGAGGTCTTTACGGGTCACAACATCTTCACAGCCGAGAAAAAGACCAGGAATGATTTCGTTCACTGGATCCTTCGTAACCTGCAAAACATCAGCTTCGAAAACAGGCAGCTCGACGATCGGAGCAACTGTCATCGTGAACTGATCTTCGCGAGGACCAAAGATTTCCACGGGAAAGGGTTGGTTGTGTTGTGTTGTGCATGTGGTGAAGATAGAGAGAATCTCTGCGTGGTTTGATCGCGGAGAAACATTGTCGACAACGATAACAGGATGGCCACTGATGATGCGTGACTCAATCTCGGGAAATTTCTGTCCGATAGAACAGAAATTGAGTTTTCCTTGCACGAAGCGTCTGATAAGCATCGTTGAGAAGGAACACTCGTACGCACCTGTGATTGTTGGCGTAGGCTGTACACGAATATCGACAATGACAAACGTTTCAGGATTGAACGTCGACATGGTTGGCTTGGGAGAGAGGAATCGGTAGGGAACACTTGAAACAAAAAACCGCACTTAGAAGATTAAAAAGGTATGGGAAGACTAGATATTATGAATTTTCAATTTTTTATTTAAAATAAAAAAAGTGAATAAATAACACATTATATTAATAATATTATACTAATACTATTATTAATGGATACAGTAGATATATATGATTACAATAATAAAGTTGATTATATTACAACTCAGTTAGATAATATTAAACATCTTAATATCAAATTAAACGTTGATAAAAATATGTTTACTCATTTTTTTGAATTTGATGATATTGTGATTTTTAATGATAAAATAATACCTATATTAGAAAATATACAAATATTTAAAAAAATAGGGTTTATTATTAAAAATAATTGTACTAAAAGAATAAAATTCGATCCAATTATTTGTAATTGTCAAAGTACATGTATATGTTTTGATAAAATCAATGATTATCTATTAAATAGTTTTCAATCATATAATGTATATACTATAATTGATAACAAAAATATAAATAATTATCTATCAAATAATGAAAATAGTTATGTTTATGGGATTTTAATTAAGCTTTAATAAATTAAACTATTTAAGGATATAATATATAATATATATCGTGGGTCCTGTAGCTCAATAGGTAGAGCGTGTGGCTGTTAACCACAAGGTCGTTGGTTCGATCCCAGCCAGGACCGCGAATATTATGATTTAATAAAACCATAATATTTTATTATATAATTATATTTTATGAAAAGAAGACAACATATTGGCGGTGTCATATGTGATAATATATTTTCTATTAAACCTGAGATTTTTAGAACACAAAAATGTATAGATAATAAATATGTTAAAACAAATTCATTTAAAGGTCGGGATGTTGACATTAATAAAACAAATGTCATAATGGAAGATCAAATTATTTATCATATACAAGATAGTGAAATATTATTTTTAGACATAGAATTATTAAAGAAGGATTTTGTTTTTTTTAATGATAAATCAGATGACTTTATAAAGAAATATATTTTAGATAATTGTTCAATTATGTCTATAAAAAATTATAACAATGCAGATAAGTTATACAATGAGGATATTAAAAAAAGATCTATTTTAGTTCCAACAGATAAAAATAAATATTATAGACCTCCAAATTATGGTAGAAGTTTAGTATTTGATGATATAAATAATAAAGTTCAGATAGATATGAAAGGTGTTGGTGCAAATAAATATTTTGTATTTGACAGTAATAAATATAGTTCAAAAGAATATGAACCAGAAATAGTTAGCCATCGTACAGGTTGTTTTCCATTAGGTGAAGCAATAGAAGAATATTTTAATGAGCATATTTTCAGAAATATAGTATATCATAATACTTTTATTAAAAAGGCAAAAATAGATACATTAAAATCATATGGTATAATAAAATTAAATATAACATTAAAAAATGAAGAAAAAACACCAATTGCTATTTATTTACGTCAAGCAATTAATAGAAATATAGATTTATTTAATGAAACAAATAAATTAATATTAAGTTCAATATTATCAATATATGGTATTGGATCACATGCAAATGGTGGTAATTATCTAAATATTAATGAATATATTAATGTTCAAGGATCTGATGAACTGGAAGATATTAAAAATCTTGATAAAATTACAGAAAGAATAATATATTTGATAGATTTTTCAGGATTCTATTATTATTGTAAATCAAATTTTGAAGAACTAATTAAACAGAATCTTATTATATTTTTAAGTATTAAAATTGGTGATTATTATATACAAAAATTACAAAAAAGTTCTAATATTAAAGAACTAGTAACAGGTTTTAAAAAAGAAGAAAATAAACAAGAATTAATAAAATTAACTAAAAAATATACAAGTGATGAAGTAATAATCTTAGATAACAAAAACTCTATATATGGTTATATATCACGATATATATTAAAATTTATTACTGATAATGTTGATAAAGAACCTGTTAAAAAAACTTTTATTGAAATATATCAACAATTAAAATCATTATCTTTTTGGTTTACTTGCAATATAACAGATACTACATCATTGAAAGATTTTTGTGAAAAGGGTAATTATGACATAGATATTCGGAAAAAATTATTAGAAGAGTATGGTACTGTTGATAAATCAGATAAATTAAATAAATTAATCTGTCAAATTACATCTGAATTTAATAAGTACAATGTTGTATGTCAAGAAACAACAATATATGATATACAAAAATTTATAAAAGATATGAATGATGTTGATCAAACTATAAAATATATTCTTATTGATGGTATAGATAGAATAAATAGTGAAATAGAAAATAAAATCGAAAGTGAAAAAAAATGAAAAAATATGATATTAATCTATTATTAATCTATTAAATTAAATCAATAATATGGATCTAGAAATAGCTATGTGGAATTATACAGATGATGAATCTATATTTACTAAAATATTCTCAAACAATAGATTTGTTAATTTGATAAATGGGGCTAGAATAAGTTTATATGAATATCATCTTCATAAGATTAATAATAATCTTGAAAAATATATATCACAATTAATAGAATATTGTATTAGTAATTTTGACAATAATATTGATTATAATGATGATGATTTATATGAATATTTTACTAGTATATGTCGTTTCATATATACACAATTAGAAGATATCAATAATGATGATGATAATTTTAATATATTTATATCACAATGCTGTGATAATAAATTTCAATTAGAAGATATAGATTGTATAGATATTACAAATATTATGTGCAATCGACTAAAATATAGTATTCGTATAAATGATATTAGTGGGTTTTAGATTGTTTTTTAGATTGTTTTTTTAATCTATTTTGTGTATTTTTAAATATTTGTTTATATACATTATCTATTATATCTAATTTTTGTTTTGATACATTTTTATCTAAAGGACTAAATAATAAATAATCATTTTTATCATTTAAAAATTGAAATATATATTTATTTATAGTTATTATTTATTGTTATTATTATGAAATTTATGATATGTTACGAAATATTGTAAGTTCAAATACAGAAGTGTTAAATACACTTCACAATATATATAATTTTTTACCGGATTATATGTCAATACGACCAACAGAACAAGTTATACAGAAAAAAATACAATCACGATTATATATAGATACCGTTTGGCGATCTGAAAGAGATTTTATCAAATCAAAAGTTTTTAGAATACGTGCATTCATTGGCGATAATAATCGTATTTGTACAACAGATGATATAATTATTGATGATTGGATATTTAAACCATCACAATTTCCATATAATATTAATGGTAATCATTGGATTTTATGGAAATATTCAAATACTATGACAGATTTTGAAATAAATGAAAATAATATAAAAATAATAAATGATATAATAATAGAACAATTGAGAAATATCAATACAAATGATAACTTTGATTTTGGATGGTATCCAAATCCAAAACCATCAATACCAGATTTTTTTCACGTACATGTTTTTTGGAAATAAATTTCTTTAATATATTTTTACGAAATGTCAATATTTACTAATTATAATATTAATTTACCTTGTCCCGTAATTATGTGTTCTAATGATGCTGTTACGTGGTGTATGTATAACGTTCTAACAATAAATTATTTATATTT